>ULKL01016946.1_pt1 | contig 15627 bp, 6 predicted proteins | sample 1951161 | NCBI WGS metagenome assembly ULKL01 (sample SAMEA4835501, study PRJEB28245) | human gut metagenome | biome: gut microbiome; material: fecal sample | place: Denmark | collected 2008
CTCTATGGCATGATTTCAGCCGTCGGCGTGCGCAACCTCGTTGAAGCCTCGGTCGACTTCTCGTCGTCGCGCAACGTGTTTGTTGCCGCCCTCATCCTCGTGGTGTCGATTGGCGTGCAATACGGCACAAACGGCGGTGTGCAAATCGGCCCAGTGGCCATCTCCGGCCTGGCGCTCGCCGCCCTCGTCGGCATTTTCCTCAACGCCATCCTCCCCGAGCAACTCGGCATGAAGGTGAAGAGTTTCAAGGGGAAGGACAAGTCGCACTTGAAATAATGCTGAAACACCACATGGGGAATCTCCATGACGGACCTACGCCTTGGTATCTATCAAGGATTCAGCGAGGACATAAGTCGGTGTTCTATATTAAATAAAGTTGGTATTAAAACCCAGCATGATATTTTGAACACCTACATATCACACGAAACAAACATCATATCCTATCCACCTTATGATTTCAAATACCAAACTTCTGCAAATCGTTGCAGCATTTCTGCTCTTCATCGGCCTGGCCGACATGAAGGCGACGGCACAGGTCGTTGAAAACCCGAAAGAGGTGTGCGACCTTTTAAACCGTATCGGTGGGGAAGGCACTGCCGAACGCATCGCCACCACCATCGACCCTTCCGTGGCCTCGGCAGGCAGAGAAGCCTTTGTGCTGACCTCGCAAGACGGGAAACCCTGCATCAAAGGTTCAAACGTTTCGGCGCTGACCACGGGCATCAACTGGTATCTCAACCACTATGCACACGTCAACATCGCCTGGAACAATCTGACGACCGACCTCTCGCAGGTGGAGCTCCCCGTGCCGACGAAGCAGGAGAAACACTCCACAACGGTTGGCTACCGCTACTACCTCAACTATTGCACTTTCTCTTATTCCATGTCGACCTGGACTTGGGAGCGCTGGCAAAAGGAAATCGACTGGATGGCGCTCCACGGCATCAACATGCCGCTGCAAATCGTTGGTCTCGACGTGGTGTGGCAGAAACTCCTCACGCAAGATTTGGGATATACCGACGACGAGGCCAACGCCTTCATCGCCGGACCGTGTTTCCAAGCTTGGTGGGGCATGAACAATCTGCAGGGATGGGGCGGCAAGAACCCGGCATGGTGGTATAAGCGCCAGGAGGCCCTCGCGAAGAAAATTCTGGCCCGCGAGCGCGAACTGGGCATGGAACCGGTTTTGCCGGGCTACGCCGGCATGGTGCCGAGCGACATTGCCAAGAAAGGCTATTCGGCCAACAACCAGGGAAACTGGTGCGGCTTCCTGCGTCCATACATTCTTGACCCCAACACGGAGGCGTTTGCCGAAATCTCCGCAAAATATTACGCACGCCTCGCGGAGGTGATGGGCACGTCGGCCTACTACAGCATGGACCCCTTCCACGAAGGGGCCAACACGAGCGGCATCGACGTGGCCTCGGCCTACAAGCGCATCGGCGAAGCGATGTTCAAGGCCAACGGCAAAGCGAAATGGGTCATCCAGTTTTGGCAATGGAGCCAGGCACAATATAATGTGCTTTCGCAGGTGTCGAAAGGCAAACTCATCGTGCTCGACCTCTTCAGCGATGCCCACACGCATTTCGGAGAATATAACGGACACGATGCCGTTTACTGCATCCTCCCGAATTTCGGCGGACGCACGGGACTCTTCGGCCGCCTCTCGAAGGTGATGAAGGATTTCTACGCACAGAAATCGTTGAACACCAACGTGAAGGGCGTTGGGGCAACACCGGAGGCCATCGAGCAGGTGCCGGTGCTCTATGATGCCCTCTTCGAACTTCCCTGGCGCGCCTCGGCTCCTTCGCCGCAGGCGTGGCTGAAGGATTATACGTTGGCACGCTATGGCACATCAAACACGGCGGCACAGAAGGCCTGGGAACTGGTGCGCAACTCGGCGCTCAATTGCGAAACTTCATTGCAAGGCCCCCACGAGGCGGTGTTCTGCGCTCGTCCATCGCTCACTGTCGACCGCGTGTCGAGCTGGGGCGGAACGGGCATTTTCTATGACACACAGATGATGGTGGGCGCTGCCCACAACCTGCTGGCGGCACAGTTATCGGGGGTCAACTACAGTTATGACTTGACGGATTTCTCTCGCCAGGCACTGACCGACTACGGCCACCAGCTCCTCGCTTCCATCAACGAAGCGGCTAAAAGCCAAAACGAGGCGGAGGCTTATGCCAAACGACGGGACGCTTACTTGCAACTGATGCTTGACCTTGACGAACTGCTATCCACCAACGAGAATTTCATGCTCGGACGCTGGACGAACATGGCACGGGGCATTGCCGACGAGGCGGAAGGCACCACTGAAGCCGACCGCCAATGGCTTGAGCTCAACAATGCGCGAACGCTGATTTCGACGTGGGGCGACGAGAACTCAAGCGAAGGCAGCGGACTGCGCGATTATTCCTACCGCGAATGGGCAGGCATGATGAAGGATTTCTATTATCCGCGCTGGCAGGCGTTTTTCAACAACCGCGACAACGGAAAGGTCCTTCCAAACTGGTTTGCCAACGACTGGAAATGGGCGCACAACGCTTCGCTGAGCTATTCTGACGAACCAACGGGCAACACGGCTGAAGTGGCGGCACGCCTGCTCAGAAAGTATTTCGCAACGCTGCAAAAGACTGACGGCACTCCTTATTATATATACCGCTACCTCGCCACCGATGCGACATCAACACTCGTGTTTTCCGCACTGCGCGGAGAGACGTTCACGCTGCCACTGGCAACGCCAACCGACGGAACGACGCTTTCTTTCGGCATCGACCTGGACAACGATGGCACCATCGCCGACAACGAAATGACGGAAACGACCGCGATGAACATTCCGGCAACGGCGGCATGCGGCAAAGCGAAAGCGATGCTGAAATTCAACGACGGCACACAACTGCTCTTCACCGTTATCCTCAAGGACAACATCACGGAGGCGAGAAGCGTGACGGTGCAGACGGCCGACGCGAAACAGGGACGCGTGCAGATTTCTGGAACAACGAAACTCACGGTGACAAACGCCAAGGAGGTGACCATGCGTGCCACTCCCGCCAATGGCTGCGAATTTCTCAACTGGACGGATGATTCAGGACGCGTGGTGAGCACGGAGAACCCGTACACCTATTATGGCGCGGCGCCGCAGACTTTCACGGCACATTTCTTTGCCGACAAATGGGGCATGCCGCAGGAGAACATGGCGGACTACAACGACATGAAATCCTTCGGGCAATTTCTCCGCTCCATCGCTGTGGCGCAAAATGGCGGTGAAGAGAAAAACGTCTATGCTGCTACTGACTGTCCTGAATCGCTCTGCCAGACAACGCAGACGGTGAAGGCACCACAAGGCAGCCGCTTCAAGCTCCACTGGCTTTCTTCTGGCGGCCTCAACTATTGCCGTCTCTCGGCCTACATCGACCTCAACGCTGACGGCGACTTTGAGGACGAGGGGGAAGTGTTGGAAGTTTACGGCAAGAAGGAAAGTCCCGCCAACGATGCGCTGAACGATTATGTCTTGACCGTGACGCTCCCCTACGACCTGCCACAGGGCATCACCCGCATCCGTTTGCGCTTCGACAGTTCCTGGGCATCGGGCTGGGACGGCAAAACGGACGGCATGCCGGCCAAGAGCGAAACGAAGCGCATGGTGTATGACATCCCCGTGTTGGTGACGGACAAATCGTCGGAGGCTTGCACCGTGACGGTGAAATCGGCCGACATGAAACAAGGAACGGCTGACGCCAACGGCCAGCCCGACACTTACACCTATCGTGCCGGCGAGGAAATCGTGTTGCGTGCCTACCCTGCCGACGGCTATGCCGTTGACCACTGGACGGACACCTACGGACGCCGCGTGCCGCAGGCCTGGAGCGATGGCAATTTTCTCCGTTTCTATGCCCCCGAGAGCGGCACATATACGGTGATTTTCAAACCTGCAACCACCGACGGCATCAGTGGCGTTGAAAACTCTGCTGCCAAGGCCGCCTATGTCTATGACTTACTGGGCCACAAATTCGCCAACGGCAGTTTTCAGCACCTCCCTTCACGCATCTACATCGCAAACAAAGAAAAACGGATGGGCAAGTGAACGGACTGCCGCCAGGCAAACTGAAAGCGACACCATTTACCCTCTACGTATAAAACAAAGCGGATGGAAACACTTTGAAATGTTTCCATCCGCTTTGGCTTTTGTGGAGAGAGGGGGAGCTATGTCGGCGGGTCAGCTGTTTATTTAGTAATGGTAAAAGAATAACTTATTTCTTCTTGCCCATCCAGTTGATATTGTAACTCAACGTGAGCATGAAATAACGGGGCAAGACATCCGTGTAGCGCTCAATGCGGCCCGTGGTGGTCACTTCGCTCTGATAAACACGGTTCTGAGCGAGAAGGTCGTGGATCTTGAAATGGAGTCCGAGGCGGTCATTGAAGAAATATTTTGAAAGCGAAGCGTCCCAGTTGGTCACGGTTTGATTAAGCAAAGCCTGACTGTTGCCAGCATAGAAGACGGTTCGCACGAAGGTGGCAAGCTGGATGCCGAAAGGCAACGTGTAACTGAGGTCGCCATAGAGCACCGTTTCGCGATAGTCGTCGCTCATACCTGGCTGGCGCACATGGCGGAAAGCAGTGGTCCAACGGCCATAGAAACGGAATTTGTCACCAATGGTGGCTTGCAGGCCAAGACCAGGCGTGAGGCCCACGTTGCGCAGAAGACCAGCGGCGGCAGTCTGTCCGGCAAGGCTGGAGCGGTTTTCGGCCTGATAATAGTCGGAATCGAAAAAGACGCTGAGATAGAAGCGTTTTTTGGCATCGAGCGGTGTCGAAAACCGCGTGCTCCCCTGAACAGCATGCGTGCGCGAGGTGTTGACGGGCTGATAGGTGCGAATGGCCGTGGCAGCATCGTAAGACGACTGCATGGCGATGTCGTTGTGCAAACGGCGGTAATTAGCGTCGATGTTCCACGAACGGCCCGACTTGATATGTTGCAAACGATAGGCAGAACCCACCTGATGGGTGAAGGAATTGCCAAGTTGCTCATTGCCCAAGAAGCGATTGAGCGGGTCGGAGGCGTCGCGGATGGGAAGAAGTTGCAGGAGGGAGGGCATGGCGGGCCGACCCTGATAGCGGGCCGACCACTCCGGCATCCACGTGCGGCCTTCGCGGCTCTCGCGCTTCCAGCGGAGCGTCAGGTCGGGCTTAAAGAAGAAGCCGCTGCGAAGGGGACGGTATTGGCGGCCTTCGCGGTCGTAGTTGAGCGTGCTGCGCTGGTAATAGAAAGCCTCGTCGCCCTCAAGGAGGAGAGACGTGCCGTTGCTGAAAAGTATCTTGTGGGAGAAACGCAGACCAGCCTCGGCCTTTTCTTCTTTTTCAACGGCGTAGTAGCTGTTGGCCTCGTCAAGGCATACCGACTGCCAAGACGTTGAAGGAAGCTGGCCGAGCTGTTGAAGCGCCCAACCCTGTCCTTCGGCCCATTCCGTCATACGTTCAAGACGATATTCGGGATGATTGGACGTTCCGTAGCGGTAGGTATAGCGCAGGCGGGGCGTCAAGACGCCATCGTAACGCTTGAGATGTTCATATTTATGCACCCATTCGAGTTCGGGATTCAGATCGAGAGTATAGTCGCGATGAAAACGATAACGGCGGCGGGCGTCGGTGGCGGGGTCGGCATACGTTGTCAAGCGATAGTTGGCAAAATCATGCCGCTTCAGTGTGGCATGCTTCAGCGTTGCATTGAAGTTGAGAAGGTCGGAGCCGAAGACAAACGTTGACTTCCAAACTGGACGGTGGCTCACGCTGCGCTGACGCACCAACGACGGGGAGAGGAGACTGTTGAGCAGGGCGTTTTCCGCCCCTTTTGCCTCTTCAAGACGGATGATGCTGTCGAGCGAAAGGTCGCTCCATGCGTTTCTGGCAGGAAGGTAATAAGACAGGGCGCGATAATCGTTTAGATTGCGGTTGCGGGAGAAATTGAAGTCATAGCTGACGGTGTGTTGCCAGTGTCCAGACTTCCTAATACGCAGGGCGGTGGCGGCCTCAGCGGTGAGGTCTTCACCATCAAAATGCTCTTCGATACGGTTCATGAGGTTGGTCGACGAGAGATAGGTCTCCTCGTTCCGCCAACTGTTCTTCTCGCTGTCTTTTCTGCTGACGGAACCACTGGCCGTTAAACGCCACGTTCCGTTTGGCTCCATATAATAAGAGAGACGGGCGGTCTTTCTACGGACTCTCCCCGATGGATCGGGATCTTCCATATTGGCGATGTCCATCATCTGGCGGTTCAAGTTGAAATTGTTGACATCGGCATTGACGGAGAACATCTGGCGGTCGTCGGCACGCATCAAGAAGGCTTGCCCACCCCAGAGATTATCGGTGCCGCCATCAGCAGAAATTTTGGCCATCCACATGCCGATGTACTGTCGCTTGAGGCGCACGTCCATGACATAGTTTTCGTCGTGCATATCCTTGCCCGTGAGTTCCGAGAGTTCTCCCGCCTTGTCGTAGACCTTTATGCGGCTGACCACATAAGCGGGCAAATTGTCGAGCGCGGCCTGGATGTTTCCGTTGAAGAAATCCTTGCCGCTGATGAGCAGGTTGTCAACGCGCTTACCGTTGATTTTGATTTCTCCATTGTTCAGTTCGGCCCCGGGAAGCTGCTGCACGAGTTTTCTGAGCGATTCCGTTTGGGCCAGGTTAAAAGCATCGGCATTATATATGATTGTGTCGCCCCTGTGGAACATCTTGATGCGCGTTCCTCTGACCTCAGCCTCGCCAAGCTGTTGCTCCTTGGCGCAGGGGATGAGATAGATGGCAGGCACTTTCACCTTCGTTTTTCCATTTTCAGGCACCACCTTGCTGCGGTATTCTTCAAAACCCTTTGCTTCAACCACGAGCATATAGCCCTCTCTGGCTGGCGCGACAAGCGAAAACGTCGCACCGCTATGTTTGTCGACAAAAGTGTTGCTCCAATGGTCGCCTCTCTCGGTGATGAGCTGATAGCGCGTGGTGTCGGTTGCAAGAACGGTTTCTCCATCCATCGTCATGAGGCGCACAACGGCACGGCTCACGCCTTCACGCGTCAAAACACTGCTGACGTCGCCTTTTATCTGGATTTCCTGGGCAGTGGCACATAAAGCGCTAAGCGTTAGGATGAACATTAACAATCTTTTCATGGGTACATCGGGGATTTAAGTCTTTTATATATTGGCCGCAAAGGTAACTTTTTTTTTAAAAAAAAATCTTGCGCTAACTTTTTTTTAAAAAACTTGCGCCCATGATTTTTTTGATACTACGCCATTGAATGTCTATGGGGCTAACGGTTTGTTTACGGCCTTGTCGCCAAGCCATCACGATTAAGAAATGCCAGAATTGGCATTTCTTAGTCGTGCAATATAGAATGTACACGGATTTTTTTTGCAATATTGCCACTTTTTCCGTGTATAGAATCACGTACAACCCATGGTTTAAGTTGTATTTCTGCTTCCATCTCGAATCTATAGAAACCAAAAACAGCGGCCTACGATTTCTCGTAAGCCGCCGTAATAGAAGCGTGGACCAGCTAGGGCTTGAACCTAGGACCTCCAGATTATGAGACCAATAGAATGATAGTCCGCGATATTCCGTTATTATAAACTTTCATTGATTACCAACGGGTTAGAAGCACTAAAGTTAAATCTACAATAAAACGAGAAAGGAGGCCAACATTAAAGGCCTCCTTTCTCGTTTTATCGAGATTATTTCTTCAAGAAGCCATATTCATACACATTAGGCTCTATGTGAGCAGCAAGTAGTTTCATGGACTGTCTGAGGTCGGCAAGCAAGGCATTATAGGTTGCATCCTCGCTGGTGGAGTTCATTTGGACCTTTCCACTCTTCGTGGTCTTTGTGCCTTGGAAGTGCATCTTTATATCATAGTAAGAAGCATTAGGGTTGGCTCCTGCTTGTTTGTGATAGTAACGCCATAGCTCTCTTCCGGCATCCAATACAGCTTGTGCTTCTTGTGAAAACTCCAAAGGTTCTGTAGGAGTGAATGAATTGCCATCTGGTGTCTGAGCTTTTTGCTCTGTAAATAGGTCTTGTATTGTTCCTTCTTGCTGAGGCTTTTCCTCTTTCACTTTGCCCATGATGAAGTCGTGCATAAAATGACTCTCGAAGTTGTCTTGTGCACCTACCTCTTCCTCGCTAAATGGAATCCAATGGTTAGTGCCATGCTGGCTTTGGATGTTGTTGCTGTTGCTAAATAGGGTGAAGACAAGACAGTTATTTTGAAACTCTCTGTCACTCTTCCATCCATCGTTAGGATAAAGGAATTGGTCTCGGTCATTAAGCCATGTGGCTTCTATACTGTGTCTAACAGCAAGATATATGGAAATTTCTTTGATATTCTTGGTTGTTATCCATGTACCACGTGGATGTGGTAGCTGTTTTTTGTCGTTGATTATAAAAATGTAATTTGTGTTCTGAAAATCATTGCCTTTAGCAGACATGAAACCAATGTTCCTCTCTCTAGGTCTATTCCTTGTAGAGATAATCCAATCGTTTATAGAATTGAAACTGTCATATGCAATGAGTGTCTTATTTCCAAGGCAATTTCCTTTTGCATCAAAAATATCAGTAATGGTTTGTGTAAAGATGGTTTCTTCTCCAAGATGCCAAATAAAGAAACCAATTGGGAATTGTCCCTTTACGTTATCGAAACTATTGGCAGGAACTACAAAATTTCGACCGAGCTTCGCTCGGAAAGCCTGGCGGAAATCACGGAAATTCGGTGCTTGCTCAATTTTCAACTTTGAAAATTGAGCAAGCACCGATGTAGGGATTTCATCATAAATCCTCATGAAGAACTGTGCGAATAGTTCTCGTCCTGCAATTCCGATTTTGTTTATGTATTTATTGTAAGTCTTATTTGTCACCGCAACATTTGTCTTATTCTTTCCTTTTCCTGTAACTGTTGATTTATCCGCAGCCTCAGCATACGGAGGGTTAATGTACATGACAAGTTTACGACGCCTTTCAGGGTCGTTGATAATGTTTCGTAATGACTGAGGAAGTTTGTCGAAAGAGTCATTGAGAAAGTCAAACTGGAATACATGGCTGTCAAGCAAGTCGAGACTTTTCTCCTTGATACGCTCATGCATTACTTGTACATCAGCATTGTCAAGTGTAGAGGCATAGACACGATACTTCTCTGTGAGACCGAAGAGTAGGTTGCCAGTACCTGCGCAACAATCCCACACATAATATTCTTTTTGCCAATCTTCTCCTAATTCCATGGCTAAGTATTCTTGTGACTTCTGCACCCACTGTGGAGGGGTAAAGAAGGCACCTTGGTAACGACGTAGGTCTTGCGGAATAAGCAAGTCACGACGTTTGAGTATCAAGTCAAGATACTCTTTTCTTGGTGGACGTACATACTTGTTCCAAAACTGATTGTATGCAGTCTTTCCATCGTTGAATGTCGCTTCGCTAAATAGTTGTGTTGCACCTTTCAATATATCTTGTAAGATGCGGTATTTGTCACCCCGGAGAACTACTCTAAGTTCTTCTCGTAATGTGTAATCATTACGAGATATGAGGTCGGCATAGAAGAAGTCTACAACGCTTGTTTTGGGTATATCATCCCAGTTAACAGCAATGGAAGGCTTTACTTCTTCTACCCATCTTTGGAATACAAAGATAAAATTATTCTTTGTGATATTGATGCCATTAGTTGACTGCTTCCCCAACTTGAAATTAGATCGAATGAACTTTCTTAGTTCTTTCTCGTCCTTATGGAGGTCGAAGAGGCTAATTTCTTTTTTGAGTTGCTCGTGCAGTAGGTCGTAGAGCATGTGAAACTCTTTGGTGCTATGGTTGGAGGGAGTGACATTCCAGTTGAAGTCATTCTGATAGAATACACTTACAATGTGGTGATATTCGATAAAGGCAATCTTTTCTTCATCGAAGGCTCCAAGATAGCGAGGTGGCAAGTAAGATTCGTAGGTATGAGCTTTACCTATGGTAATTATGAGTTGCACGAAAGATGCATAGATGTCTTCCGCATTTCCAGCTTTGGCTTCTGCCCATAAGAAATATTCTTGGTCGGATAGCTCGTCCTCACTTAATTTTTTTGTTGTTACAGCAAAGTCTATGTCGCCCAAGATAGGTGTCGCATCATAGTCTTGAAAGAATTCTTGGCGAATTTTATTCTTTACTTCCTCTTCACGTATTTTATTTGTTGCCATAATTATTTGTCATTAAGTTATTCAAATAGTTTTCTTAGATCCATGTTCAAGAAAACTTCTGGTGAGACACCTTTCTCGCCTACGATAAATATTGCCGACGGATGGAATAGATTGCGAAAACGCTCTAAGCCCGTGGTATAAGCCTCTCCATTACTTTTTACTTCTATAGCTATGAATTTCTGATTCTTCTTGAGGATGAAGTCAACCTCGTCGTTGCCTTCTCGCCAGTAAAAGACTTCAAAACGATGGGTAAAAGCTTCGCTTAATATGTAGGCTCCTATGGCGGATTCAAAGAATTGTCCCCATTGCTTACTATCAGAAACGGCTTCTTGAAATGTTAGACCTAATTGAGAACTCAATAAGGCATTGTTGTACACTTGGTATTTAGGAATGCTGGCACGTTTGCGGGCTACATCTATAGAGAATTTCTGTAGTCCCGTGACAAGTCCGCTATCGCTCAAAAGATTTAGATAGCCTGCCAATGTAACTGTGTTGCCAGCATCTTGCAATATTCCCAGCATTTTTGTTAGAGAAAGTATCTTACCCGAATAAGCTACGCTCAATTCGAAAGTTTGACGAAGCAGAGCAGGCTTCCCTATTGGAGAATCCATCAAGATGTCCTTGTTTATAGTAGCATCAATGATGGCTCCGCTAACATAGTTCTTCCAACGTTCTTCGTCACCAATAAGCATGGCAGCTCCTGGGTAGCCTCCAAAATAGATGTATTGTTCAATAGTCATTCCAAAGGCTTCTTTCATTTCTGGATAACTCCAATGGCTCATTCTGATTTCCTCATATCGTCCCATGAGAGATTCTGCCAATCCTTTTTCTAATAACACCCTTGATGACCCTAATAATGCCACTTTGATGTTGATGTGATTTATACTATCAGCGTCCCATTCTTTCTTTACATATTCACTCCAGTTTTTAAGTTTTTGTATCTCGTCAATAACCAAGATCATTTCTTCAAGTCCTTGTGTGCGCATTTGAAGACGCGCATTATTCCAGCAATCGCTAATCCAAGTGGAAGATGTTGAAGGTATGGTGTCGGCAGAATAGAAAAGAAACGGTTTACTTAAATCATCCAATACTTGCTTGATAACGGTAGATTTTCCAATCTGTCGTGGTCCCATGATTACTTGGATGAACATTCTTTGTTCACCTAATCTCTTGATGATGGTATCATATATCTTTCTTTTGTACATGGTCTGTTGTTTATAGATGATGATGTGATATGTATAGTCTTGCTATATTTAATGGGGGCTTTCAAGTTGTTTTACTCAGCATAATGAATAATTTTACTCAGTCGACTGAGTATTTTTACTCAACAGACTGAGTAAAATTCCATCTTTCGATGGCAAATATAGGACTTTGATCTGAAATAACCGCATCTGGTATGTATATTTTTGATTATTGTACAAAAGTATTCTCTGAACAAACAGTTTGTTTACGCATTGTTTACGCAGAAATTAGGAAGTGAGCAGAACTTCTAATAATTCATTGGCAAGTTTGTTGTCTACCACTTTTATCACATTGTCCTCTTCTGTAGCATAGCCAAGGGCATTTATGGCGCCATACCATACGATGTCCTTGTCAATGATGGTTGTGCACAGTTTTACTTCTGGCAATATTCTTACAGACAATCCTCTTTGCAAAAGGTATTCTGTTTCAGGGTTACTTGCTGTCGTGATAATGAGAACTTCGATTCCAATATGAGCCAACTCGCTCAACTGATTGACCAAAACACTACGCTCTACTCTATATAACTTGGGAGAAGAAACAACGATGGAGCGCTTGGCATCTCCTATACTTGAAGAGTAAGGACGGATAAATGTTCTACCGTTGAATATCTGCTCCTCACAAACAGGTATGCTTATATCTTTCATATCGTCAAACAATGTGGGGATATGTCGGGAAATGATTTTGTATCCAATGGAAGCGTACCCCTTCAGTCGCTTCCTATACATATTGTCGCAGACTGGTTCATGAATGTCAATGTAATCATAGATGCGCACATCTTTCTTTCCTTCGTTTTCGCGGTGCAATCGGCCCGCATATTGGGCGACAAGACCTTTCCATGAAATGGGCAGAGCAAGGAAAAGGGTGTCAAGGCGAGGATAGTCAAAACCTTCCCCTACATATTTTCCTGTGGCGACTATCGCCAAAGGTTCTTCCCTGGAAATCTCATGCAAGTGTTGCAGCGTCTCCATTTTCTCTTTCGCGTTTCCGGTCCCTGTCAATGTCACAACATTCTTCACTTTGTCCCTCAACTTTTCGGCTAACATAGTGACATGAGCAGTTCTGTTGGTCAGAATGATTGGCGTTCTTCCGGCTTCAACAGCCTTAAACACATCTTCTACAATAAGCAAATTACGTATCTCGTCTTCAGAAAGCAACTGATACAATGTTGCTATAGACTGTTTGTCATCAGTAATGGAACGGTATGATGTGAATCGAGGAATTAGACACCTCTCAAATGATTGTTTCGTAACCTGACTCTTTGCATCGGCAGAGAAACGAATGGGACCACATTGCATGAAAATGATAGGCTGATGTCTATCTTTGCGAATAGGGGTTGCCGTTAGACCATAAACGGTATGTGCCTTTACGCCCTTCAGTACATTCTCAAATGTTATAGAAGACACGTGGTGACATTCATCAACTATTACCATTCCGTAGTTTTCAACAATAGGCTTTACGCTATCGCCATCAAGACATGACTGGATGAGTGCGATATCAACAATGCCATGAAGCGAGTTGTCAGTAGAGTCGAGACAGCCTATTGGGGAGAATTTCTTATGGCGACCACGCTTCTTCGGCACAGGTGGTTCTACATAGTCAATACTCAAGAACTCCGTCAAGCGTTCATGCCATTGGGCAAGCAATGCCTTCGAATGAACAAGAATAAGTGTACTCACCTTTTTTCGTGCAATGATTGCGGCCGCTGTAACTGTTTTTCCAAATGCCGTAGTAGCGTGAAGCACGCCATTACTGTGCATTAGCAAGGCGTTGATAGCTGCCTGTTGTTCTTCTCGTTCTTTACCTTGAAAAGAAACAGATATCGGCGTACCGTGGTTGGTCTCGTCAACAATATTATACCTTACTCCATTCTCATTGAGGAAAGAAAGAATTGCATCTTCGCAACCGCGAGGCATGGCGAGATAGTCGTCTGTGATGTCAAAACACGAGATAATACGAGGTGTGGAATATGTGGAAAGTCGCAGCGCTTGCTTGCTATAAAATTCAGGGTTCTTGAATGATGCTATTCTTTTAAAGTGATTCAGAACTTTTGCCGAAACAGCCTTTAACGGAATGTAAATTTTATCGGCTTTGGTGATTTCTATTTCGGAATAAAAATCGCCTTTGGAAATATCTTGTGGTATAGGAGTAACCCAAGGCTTGCTTTCACTTGAAGTGGTGAGTGCTCCAAGTCCTTCACAGACATGTAGGTTTAGCAGCATGTCAACTTCTGTATCCTTCACCTTGTTAATGTTATAAAGGAAAGCCCATTGGTCTTTGTACGCCAGGAAATCGTCATCAACGAAAACACTATTCCGTCCTTTGCGAGCCTGTCCCTGCAATGGCAAAGCAACCAAGTTGCCAAAGCCTCCTTCGGGAATTCTGTCTTGGTTTGGGAAAAATCTGTCGTATGAATTGAAGGACATACGACCATTATGTCGCATAGCCTCTGTAAGGATGGCATTCCCTAAACGTCTCGCTTTGAAAGCCGGAATTGGCTCCTCAAAAAAAATCCATACATGGGCGCCGTTACCTGAGCGCGAGCGTTCAATGGCATAAGGAATATTCCATTCTTTGCATACTCCAACAAATGCAAGAACATCGTCTTTATAGCCATACTTACAGCTCTTGTCATCGAAATCGGTACAAAGAAAGGTACAGTTGTTGTCGGGCATTATAGCATACAGTCCGACAACATCACAACAGTTCTCGTCCTTGCCCTCCAAATGACGATAGAGGTCTTGATAAGTGAGTGGCGCAAAATGTCTGTTAGGACAATCTGCACATTTGTATTTCTTTTTGTCGCATACGCCTCGCCTCCACTCATTGATACAGACAGGTTGGTAACCGCTCTTGCCTGTTGTTTTGCTGAACCATCTTCGCGCAAACACATCTTCTCTGCCCTTGAACAAGGAATGAAAAATGGCGACACGCTCCTCTATGGAAAGTTTGACAGATGGGAAGGTGAAGGGTGAATATACACCATCCTTCTCTTCTGCATGCTTGGGCTTATATTCAATGCCGTGCGCATGTAGAAGCAATTTCAACTCTTCGTTTTCTTGACGAAGAGCCTCATTCTGCTGGAGAAGATGGTTGTATTTCTCTTGAATGTCTTCCATAATAAGAGGCTGTTTTGAGGGGTTATATGCGGAAACCTCACGGAATCTTTCTGAAATAAAAATTTTCCGCAAGCTCACCAGTGGCTGTAATAGACTGATTGTCAACACAAATACATATTACATATGTAGACTTAGCTTAAACCTCACGGAAAAAGTGATTGTATCTCACGGAAATTTATGAATTTTTCGTGAGATACCATATAGAAGTTATTTTATTTTTTATAGTCCATATTTTTCCTGATTTTCTTAACCTTTTAAGTAATAATAGTCCGTTAAAAATTCAATATATCGGCTAAGCGGCTTCTGTCACTATGCCAAAGAGTTCTTTGATAAGTTTAGCATTAAATGTTCTGTTCGGCTTCATACCGCACTTGCTAAAAAATCTTTTGAGCAATAAGTATTACTCAGATAGGCTTTTAGCAGTCCGATGGAGAGCGATGGATAGTACCATTGGCGCATGACCTTTGCAATGTTTACCGATGCTAGTGAAGCATTGAAAGCGAAGTCAAGTTTCTTCAAGTCTCTTGCTTGGCAATCATTGAGTCTGGTAAACAGCTTGGAATCCCGGAAGCAAAACTCGATTTGGAATCGTGTATGGTAGTATTCGATGATGTCTTTGGCCGACATTTCAAGATCGGTGGAGAAGTAAATTTTATGTCCTCCTGATTCGAGGTAATGAACCACGACTTTGATGTGTTCGTTTCATTGCCTTTGAATAGGCCTTGACAGAGTAGGCCATTCCTACTTCAATGTCGAGAACCTCGCAACGCTGAAGGTCGAGTTTCTTAAAATCAATCTTCTCTCCTTTGATGCGTGGTCGTCCCCGTTTGCCTGTGCAGACAGCATCATGTGAATACCATAAGGCGGCATCATCACGTAGACGGCTGATAACATGGAATCCCAACAGACAGGCTTCGTTGACGAACTTTGCCTTTGAGAACCAAGCATCTGCAACAACATAACGTGTTATGTCAAGCAACTTGTCTTTGTATTTACGGAGTACGTCAAGATATCAACGCGAGTTCGAGATAATATTCTAAAAAGTAAAG
>ULKL01006196.1_pt1 | contig 15538 bp, 7 predicted proteins | sample 1951161 | NCBI WGS metagenome assembly ULKL01 (sample SAMEA4835501, study PRJEB28245) | human gut metagenome | biome: gut microbiome; material: fecal sample | place: Denmark | collected 2008
CATTGTAGCTCACTTTGCTCGCAAAGTGAGGGCCATGAACACGTAGCGAACATGACCAAAGCTCTAGAGCATGATTTTGTTGGATTTTCAGTTCGTGCTTGGCCGCCACAATATTCGTCCCCCTCACTTTGCGAGCAAAGTGAGCTACAGTGCTTCGCCCCAGAACTTCGCCAAATGTCCGCGCGGTGCCCCTTGCTGCGATGCCGCAACCGTCACTTGTTGTTTGACAAAAACCGCGCAGAGATTTTTCTGAATTTTAAACGCCCTACCTGAAATGGCAAAACTATGCCCTATCATTTCTCTCCTACCCTCCTATTTATAAATCATATTTATCCTTCAGAGCATCGTAGCACATGCCTGTCACATAGAGATAGAGAGTGGCAAACGCCTTGATGTTGCTGTCGAGCTGTTCCTCTGTCAGAAGGTAAGAGGCATGTGCCCCGTTGCCTTCATCCGTGTTGCGGTTGTTACGGATGATGTCGAGGTAGGTTGCCAAACGGCGCTCGGTTGGCTGCGAGCTTCCTCGCAGGCGGCGGAGACAGTCGAAGGCGAAAATGCAGGTGATGAGCGTCACGGGGCGACCCTCCTCCGAAGGCTGCAATTCCTTTCCGTGAAGCATGTAGTAGAGCTTCTTCAAAAACACTTCAAACTTCACCGAGAGATTTCCAGAATGGACGTGCTTGTCAATGAAGTTCACGCGGCGGCGTCCGAAAAGTTCATCGATGGCCTTGTAGATGTCAAGCCCCACCCCGTCAACGCTGGCAATGGTGTGCAGCGTCAAGATGTGGAAGAAAGCATCGACCACCTGCTCGGTCAGCGGCATACCATTCACGCGGCGCAAGTCGCATTTAACAAGCTGGCGCAGGTTTTCCTTCATTTCTTCAAACGATAGCTGATTGTCGGTCTTCTGTTCTGAGGATTCAGACGCTGCTGGAGTTTCTGGTTCTGGTGTCTCGGGGATGTCTTCCGGTTGCTCATCATTGAAGAAATAGTTTTCGTTTTGGGCCGCGAAAACAATTTTTTCGCGATCGGCTGGACTGAGAACGAAGCGGCGCACGAGGCTGCTGATGTTCGACACGATGAAGCGGCTCCTGATGTCTCTTCCCAGCACCTTCTTAAGGAAGGCCGTGGCCAGTTTTTTGTCGACGCTGGCAATCAAGTTGTCGAAACGGCCATGCTCGTTGATATTTTGGCTATTGACGTCCTTGCCAACAAGTGTCTTCAGCGCCTCGCGGTCGAGTCCTGTCTCTTCAGCCAGGGTGTAGACCTGCTGGTCGCATTCGCGCTGCTGATAGTCGGCAATGTAGTCGTAGATGGTGTAGTCCTTCATCGGGTGGAGGTCACCGCTCTCGATGTCGTGCAGAATGCTCATGGCCGTTCGCTGTTCGCGCTGCGAGAGGGAAGCGAAAGCCGTGTGGAGGTCACGCTCGGCAGCCTTAACGAGGTCGCTGCCCGGCCCGGTGGTATAGAGTTTTTTGATGAAACGGATGAAGCGGTCGTTGATGTATTCGGCATCAATGGTTCCCGCTCCTCTCTCGGTGAGGTCGGTGTCAATCTCGTAAGGTTCTTTAGGCTCCCCACCATGCCGTCCATGCTCGAAGAGTTCGCGATAGCGTTGCAGGAGCACCTTGTAGGTCTGTTCGTCGAAGCTGAGCCGCACTTTTGTCCATCCCGAAGCGTGGCGAAACTCATATTCGAGCTTATCCCACACGAAGCCCTGCATCTTTGCAGCCTCCAGACATCGATTCATGGTGCAAAATTCCTTGGCAAACTTTTGCCTGGAGACTTCCGACTTCGGAAGGCTGGCGAAGGATTCAATGTTTTCGGCGATGAAGAGCGGTTCGATGGCCTGGAATTGTTCGTTTAGATGTTCGAGGTTGGCCTCAAGTTTGTCGACAAAGATTGAGAGCGGCTGGTTGACATAAAGGGCGAGGGCCTCATCGATGTTTTTCTTCATGCGCTCGGGGCGTGTGAAATATTTGATGATGCCGAAAGGCTTCTCGCGGCCGAAGAGACGGTTGGTGCGGGAGAAGGCCTGGATGACGTCGACATATTGCAGGAGCTTGTCGACATAGAGGGTGTTGACCCACTTTGAGTCGTAGCCCGTCAGCATCTGTGTCACAACGATGAGGAGGTCGAGCTGCTGATTGCGTTTGAGTTGCTGATAGGGCATTTTGTGGGCGAGGCGTTTGGCCACATCTTTTTTATAGTGGGCGTAGAGCGACTGTCGGAAGGCGGTGCCAAAGCGGTGGTTATAGTCGTCGAGCATTTCGAGAATGGCATCTTCCTTATATCCCGCGCCGTCATTGTTGTCGATGTTGTCGTCGAAAATGGCCGCGACGTTGTATTCCGGATATTTCTTTTTGAAGAGCCGGTAGTATTCAATGGCCTCGGCGATGTTTTTTGTGGCGAGGATGGCATGGAACTTGCCGTTGCGGCTGAGCTGGGGCCGTTCCTCCACGATTTTCTGCACAACAGCCAGGTGGTGGTCTTCGGAGTAGTAGAGGCTCTTGGCCTCATCTTCCACGCTGATCATTTCCTTATCGTTCATCCATCGGTTGTATTCCTCCAGCTTTTCCTTGCAATCTTTGATTTCCTCAAACGAGTTGGCACCAACGGCCCGCAAGGCCACGGCCTCGCGGATTTCCCTCTGGGCGAAGGTGTCAACGCGATAGAGGTCGAATCCGAGCACATTGCCATCGGGGATGCCATCGGCGAGGGTGTATTTATGGAGCATATCGCCGAAAATCACTCCCGTTGTCAACTCGCCACGGGCGTTTTCAGGGAAGATGGGGGTGCCAGTGAAGCCGAAGAGCAAGGCCCGCGGAAATGTGTTCTTCACGGACTGGAGCATGCCGCTACCGCTCTCGCCGCCAGTGCCGGCAACGCTGCGGTGGCATTCGTCAATGATGAACACCACGCGCTTGCGATTGATTTTCTCAAGCACAGACTGCGGCACGCCGTGCTTGTTGTTCACGCGACTCATTTTCTGGATGGAAGTCACGATGAGGCAATCGCTGGGGGCGTCGCTCTCAAGCACCTGAAGGAGGTTGTGGGTGTCGTCGGTGTCGAGCACATTGTCGTCGGCGTTGGCAAAACCGCGATATTCGTCGACCGACTGCACGCTGAGTTCGATGCGGTCGAGAAGAAACACCACCTTGTCGGCATAGTGCAGGCGAGCAATGAGCTGGGCGGCCTTGAAGGAGGTCATCGTCTTGCCCGACCCCGTGGTGTGCCAAACGAAACCGCCGCGATGAGCATGCTCGTCCCAGTTGGTTTTCTTCACGCGCTCACAGATTTTGGTGGTGGCGAAATACTGGTAGCTGCGCAACACCTTGAGCGTCCCGTCTTTGTCGTCGGCAATGGTGTAATAGCCCACCATGTGGTGGGCGAGGGGGACGGAAAGAAGGGTGCGGCAGATGGCCTGCCAATCGAAAACCTCCTCGTTGTTGAAGTCGGCCCAATGGAAACGGAAACTCGGCAAGAAATTCTCCTCGGCCCCTGGGTTGGCGAAATAGAGGGTTTTCTCGGGCGTCATGGCCACGAAGATTTGCACGAGCGAGAAAATGCCGTGGGAAAAGATGCCCCGGTGGGCATAGCGCTTGATTTGGTAGACGGCCTGACTGACATCGACGCCGCTGCGTTTGAGCTCAATATGGAACACGGGGATGCCGTTGATGAGCAGCATCACGTCGCCGCGCCGATTTGAAGCCAGGGGATTGGCGGTTTTGAAACGCGGCTGACGCGCAATCTGATAGACGCTTTGGCCGGCGCGCACCTCGTTGGCATCAAATATTTTGAGATAGACTTCCCTTCCGAAATTGATTTTGTCGTTTTCGTTGTCGCGCAAGATGGAGACGTATTGCCCGTTGATAAACTGGTTGGTCTCATAGGGATTTTTCAGGGCATCAACTTTGGTGATGATTTGCTGCATCTCTGAGTCGGTGAGGGGGAAGTCGCCCAGGCGGTTGATGTCGCGGTTGTTGTTATAGAGAATGGCGGCCCAGTTTTTGACGAGGTCTTCCTCCGAGGGGTACAGCATCACGTTGTCCTCCCACCCGTGTTGCTGAAGGAGTTCTACAAAGGCTTTTTCGAAGTCGGCCTCTTTGGTAAAGGGCCGTATGGAAACATTGACAGACATGGCGATAGATTGTTTTTTGAAGGTGAGTTAAGTAGGTGCTCAGAATTAGTTTATATTGAATTGTCGTATTATTTTGTTCATACAGCTGTCTTGAAGAAGGAGCGTAGCGGGCTACGTGACTGATGAAAGGCAGTTGTAGGGACAAAAGAATGCGGCAAGGCAATATTAAACTGGCTTATCCCTGCATGGATAGTATAAACTAATTTTGAACACCTACTTACATATTTGGAGACAACCAGAGCGGTTGCTATGTACCCGAAATGGCGATTTCGGGTACATTTACTGATTGCTATGTACCCAAAATGGCGATTTCGGGTACATATAGCGGACGTTATATACCCGATATGGCGGTTTCGGGTGCATTTACGTTGGCCAGCAAATTCATCAAGCGGGTGTTGATATAATAATTTGATGTTCCCATTTTCACCTTTTGGAGCAAACCGACACCAACTATCTTATCCAAATACTTTGCCGCTGTTTTGCGCTGAACCATCAAATCCCGCTCCACGAACTCTATCTTTGTATAGGGATGAAAGAACAGATTGTTGAGCAACTCGTGCTTGTAGAGTTTTCCAAACAAGGGCCGCAAGATCACTTTATAATCCGCCATCAGTTTGGAAATACCTTTAACCAGGGCGATGGTCTCAGTTGCAGTTTGCTCAACGCCTTGCAGGATAAAGAGCGTCCATTTGATCCACTCCTCCCGATTGTTTCCTTCCTCATCACGGATGGCTTGCAGCAAACGATAATACTCAGTCTTGTTGTGTGTGATAAAACGGCTGAGATACAAAACGGGGAGGTCAAGGAGATCGGCAATGACAAGATACAAAATCAGCACGATGCGCCCCGTACGTCCGTTGCCATCATAGAAGGGATGAATGCTCTCAAACTGATGGTGGATGATGGCCATTTTGATAAGAGGGTCGAGCGAACTCAGTTTGTCGTCATTTATGAAATTCTCCAAGTTGCACATAAGGCGGTTTATCTCCTCTGGGTCTTGAGGAGGCGTATAGACCGTTACACCATCGTTGCGTTTCAAGGCCGTTCCGGGAACAGACCTAAATCCGGCATTATTGTGTTCCAGATGGCTTTGAATATTCTTAATTGTGTTAAGAGACAATATGCCTTTTTCTCTGACCTCTTGGAAACCGGCCAAAAGCGCTTCCCGATAGTTTAAGACTTCCTTTTCGGCCAGCCTGCCAACATTTTGGCTCATATTCAAGTCGGCCTTGAAGAGGTCGTCCTGTGTTGTTATGATATTCTCTACCTCACTACTGTCCTTCGCTTCCTGAAGGGCAAGTGTATTGATGAGAATGGCTTCGTTCGGAATTGTTTGAGCAACGCCTCTCAATTCTGCCAACTTCCGATTGGAACGGTTGAGTTGTTTCAGCACATCAATGGTTTCCAAGTCGTACGTAAGCGGCAAAATCGGTATTGTGTAATGTTTCATGATATTTCTTTATTCTGGAAAATCCTGCAAAATTAGAGCGTACTCCGTTAGAAAAACGGAACTATACTTGAACACTATGCCCTGCTGCAAGAATGCCTGAGAGACGAAAGCGCCCAGGCATCATTGCCACGTGTCTTTTCAAGCGAACATCTTTTCGAGGCAAGCGGCCTTGATTTGCTTCAGTTTTTCAAGGCGCTCGCGTTGAAGGGTGATTTGGGCGTCGAGGGTGGTGAAGTAGGAGGCGATGGCTCGCTGCTCGGGGAGGGAGGGAAGATTTATTCTTAATTTTTCGAGAATAGAACGGTCAAGCCGAGGCACACTTGACCCTCTTACTTCCTTCTTTATTTCCGCTTCATGAGAACATAATATATTATAAAGGAATGACTTGTCCGTTTCTTCTTTATCCTTGAAATAGACACAGTCGTCTGCTGCCCAAAATTCCTTATTGCTAAATCCTATTAAACCTGCAGACCCTCCTATTATAACAAAAGGGTTTTTCGCTTCTACATTATAATATTGATAAAATCCGAGAGGATAATTGGTATTCTGAAAAACGGGATAGCCTTCAGCATTACTTAAATCCTTTCGAGTTATACGCACACCTCGATTGACCAAACAAACCTCCCCCAGCTTTCTCTCCTTCCACTCCCCCTGAAATCCCTTAAATCTAACGCGCGGCACCGACTCTCCTTTCTGTGGGAACATATTCAGCAGGCTGGCCGCCTTGATTTGTTTTAAAGACGAAAGGCGGGAGGTGGAGGCGGCGATTTGGGCGTCGAGAGAGGTGAAGTAGGAGGCGATTTCATCACATTCTTTTTTACTTCCCAATAAAATGGGTATTCTTTTAAGCATGTACCCAGTTATAAGAGGTTGGCCGGAACCATAAACAAGATGGTTCAGATTGCAATGCACTAAATAGTAATACAACCAACTAACAGAAATATTTCCATTAGGCTTAATGATAAGCGTATTATCTGAAACGCCACATTCTTCATTTATGATTTGCAATTTTCCTGCATTAGCCCCAACTCTTGCAACAAGAAGCATCGCCCCATTATAGGAAGGTTTATTTGTAGTTCCTATGATTCCAGTAGAACCATATAATGGATATATGCCTTTATGAGCAGTATCTCTACCAGAGCAAATTGAATAAGAAAAATCACTAAGCATTGAATCCTTCCACTCCCCCTCAAATCCCTTAAATCTAATCTTCGGTTTATTCATACCTTCAAATCCTATTCATGCCAAAGCATGTTGTTTAAAACATCAAATTACAGTTAGATTTCAGCGACGTTCCACGAGGGCTTTAAGTCCTTCGATGGCAAAGTCGTCGCCCGAAAGTTCGTCGACAAGGCTGGCGAGCGCCTGCTGCGATTCGGCAAGTTCGCGCTCGATGTCGCAGTAAGTGAGGGCATATTTCTCCGCGAGGTGGCGCACGGCGGCTGCCAGTTCGTCAACGACGGCATCGGGCATGGCCAAGATGGCTGAGGTGACAGGTTGAATCCATTTAAGATAGAGCAAGCGGTTGATTTCGTTCATGTCGAGGTGCTGGATTTTCTCGCGCGTGAGCTTTTGCAGGGCAAGCGTATCCTTCAGCACCTTTCGACGCTTTTTGGTCTGCTCGTCCCAGAGGGCAACGAGGTGCTGGAGCTTCAATCTGGTGGAAAGTTCAATGTCTAAACCAGATTTGGCATCGGCCGTGATGCGCTTCTTGTCGAGCACGCCCTCCTTTTCGCTGTCGAAATAAGTCTCCTGCTCTTCTTCCGTGAACTCGTCTTTGATGGCCTCCACCTCGGCGTTGATGTCCGCAATGCGGTTGGTGAGCGTCTGCAGAACATCAAGCTGCGCCTGGAAATAGACAGTCTGGATGAGGGGGAAAGGCATGATGCGCCCTTTCTCGCCCACGTCGCACACTTCCTCCTTGCCATCGTCAGTTTCATGGATGAGCTGGTTGCAGGCCACGAAGCCATCGGTTTGCAGGACTTCGATGTCGCCAATGATGCCGCCCCAATGGTCGGCAAAGATTTGGTAGGCGGCATAGCGGTCGACAAGCGGCAGTGGGGCGATGCGGCGGAAGATGTCTTCAGAGATGATGTCCGTTTCCTCAAGTTCGCGCACCGTCTCTACATGGCAAATGAGGCGCTGGCGGAGCATCTCGTCGAAGCCGCAAAGGCCTCGACGAAGGCGGTCTTGAAGCGCACGACATCGGCATTGGCACGGATGACGGCGGCGATGTCGTCGGCGCGGAGATCGGCATAAGGGCGGTCGGCACACGAGGCGAAGAGTTCCCGACGGAGCGAAGGAAAGGCCTGCCAATAGGGCGCGAGGTCGTTGATTTCGCTCTCGGGGATGCCGCCAAACATGGTGCTGTAGATGTCGTAATGCTCGACGGGATCGCTGCTGTCAACGTAGCGCGGAATATTGAGGTTGTATTCGTTGCGGCGGATTTCGTTGCGACTCACTTCGCGAGAATAGCCCACCTCTGTACGGCGTTCGCGATAGGTGTCGGCGATTTTCTTGATGTCGCAGGCACGGAGGCGGTTTTGCTTGCCCTCCTTAACAAAACCCTTGCTGGCATCGATGATGAGAATGCCCTCATCACCGCGGTTTTTCTTCAAGACCATGATGAGCGTGGGGATGCCCGTTCCAAAGAAGATGTTGGGCGGCAGGCCGATGATGGCGTCGATGTTGTTTTTCTCAATGAGTTGGGCGCGAATCTGTCCTTCAGCCTGTCCATCTTCACGCTCGTCGGCAGGCAGGAGAGTGCCGTCGGGCGCACAGAGGCGTGGGGCCTTACCACGGAAGAGCACGCCGTGGGGAAGGACGATGGTGAGGATGCCATCGGGCTTGAGATGATGGAGTTCGTGGAGGAGGAAGGCATAGTCGGCCTTCGTTTTCGGCGCGAGACCATACTGGGCAAAGCGAACATCAGTTTCCTTGTCCTTGGGATCCCAGTGCTGCGAATAAGGCGGATTGCTGACCACGGCGTCGACGGCGAGCGGCTTGGCGATGTCGTTGTCTTTTTCTTCGAGCGGCCAGTCTTCGTCAAGAGAGTCGGCACAGCGGGCCTTGATATTGTCGGGGATGATGCCGCGCATGACGAGGTTCATGCGGGTGAGGTTGTAGGTGCTCTCGATGAGTTCCTGGGCGTAGTATTTCACTTTGTTTCGACCAGCGATGTGCTTGCTGACGGCCTTACCAATGGTGATGAGCAACGAACCCGACCCTGAGGTGGGGTCGTAGATTTCGAGCTCTGTTTTGTCTTGGTGGTGTTCGGCCACGATTTCCGACATGACCATGGCCACCTCGTGCGGCGTATAAAATTCGCCTGCCTTCTTGCCGGCACTGGCGGCGAAATTGCTGATGAGAAATTCATAGACATAGCCGAGTACGTCGTAGTCCTGGGTGCCGTCAGTGGGGATGTCCTTGATGAGATCGATGAGTTTCCGGAGGGCTTTGGTCTGCGCGGCGGGGTTGTCGCCGAGCTTGCTGAGACCTTCACGCAGGGTTTTGAAGATGCCGCCGTAAACGGAGGCAAAGTTAGGATTCAGAAGGCGGTCGAAATTGCCCAATGCCGCGCTCAGCGTGGCAACATCGAAGTTGGCATCTTTCCCGAGCCAGGTGGAGAAGAGGTGTTCATAGGTAATGAAGAAGCCGATTTTGTTTTGGCATTCCTCGATGGCCTTTTTCATGTCGTCATCTTTGTAGTCTTCCACGAGGTCCACGAGTTCTTCTTCCTGCCAGCCACAGTCCTGGGTGAAGTATTTCACTTCGGTGTCGGAGATAAACTTATAGAAGATGAGACCGAGGATATAGTCTTTATATTCGTTGGCGGCGATTTTGCTGCGCATGCTGTTGGCCGAAGCCCAGATGCGGTTGGCAAGTTGCTGTTTGTTCATATAGGGTAGAGTATAGGATAAGATGTGAAACTGAACGAGCCGACGTATGTTTGACCCTTTGTTTGTGGCCCACGCGAGACCTGAACACTGACTTCCCTGCCATTACCATAACTAAGCCCCTGAAAGGCAGGGCGTGATGTCCTCCCCAGCATATTGGCGGACGGCGGCGGCCAGTTTCTGCGAAATCTGCGCTCTGAACCACGAAGGGGCGATGACCTCCACCTGTGGGCCGTAGGAGAGGATGCGGGCCTCGAGTTCCTTGTTGGGGCGGAGGAAGAGGCGGATGGCATTCGGCAACGAGGCGTACAACGACTGCGAAGCATGGATGGGCTTGTTGACCACGTAGGGGAAACGGGCCTCATCGAAACGCAAGATGACTTCTTCGGGCTGCGGATGGTCTTCGGGAATGGTGACGCCGACGACATCGCGGAAATAAGTGGCGAAATTGATGGTCTCGTTGGGAACGAAGGGCACATCAGAGGGGACGACCTTGACCATGCGGTCGAGGGCCTGGTTGGTGAGCTGGTTGCCGCATGACGTCTGCTGCAGGCCGATGAGAAACCAACGCTGATTAAACTGCTTGAGGTGGTAGGGATGGACAACGGAACACGACTCGCCGCCGAAGAAGGGCTGATAGGTCACCTCCAACGGCTGATGATGGAGCGCGGCGTCAATGAGACGTCCCAAAAGGTCTATTCCCTTGAGGCGCTCATTTTGCTCGAAAGAAACCACCCCCTCTGTATTGGGCTTGATGCCGAAGCGACATTCGAGGTTGGAGATGACATCTTCCAACCAGGCATTTCCCAAAATGCCGCGAAAGCGGTTCATGGCGCTGATGACCGACTGCAGGGCCACCATCTCTTCAACAGAGAGCGCATTGTTGAAAATGGAGAAATGGGGGTCGGCATAGCGGTAGTAGCTCTTTCTCCCAGAGATGGGAACGGCCTCAATGGGGGCATTCAGGGCGTCGGGGTCTTTCATGTAGCGGATGTCGTCGCGTATCTGGCGCAGACTCACGCTGGAACCGTTAATGGCGAAAAGTTTTTCGTTGACCAGCCGCAGGAGGTCCTCAATGGTGTATTTATGATGTAAATCACTGAAACAGCGGTCGAGAATCTGGTAACGAAGCTGGGCATTTTTGTTTGTCGGCATAAGAAATTCAAGGGTAATTATGACGTAAATTTAATGATTTTTCCCCAATCGCCAAGATATTCTTATGCAGTATCTTCATTTTTTCTGCATAATGAAGATAGGCTGCACTATGAGGGGGTATATTTGCAGAGTAAACCCCAAAAAATAAACCTTTATCATGATGAAACGCTTACTGACTTTGTTGCTGGCCCTGGCTTTTGCCGGCACTGGATTTTCGCAAGGAGTTTGGAGACTGATACCTGAGAAAAACTATTATACTCAGGAAACGGAATTTATTCCTGGCCACTATACTACTAAGGGCCAGTTGGATGCCGTTTTTTATCCAACGGGCAAAACATTAAAAGTGATCAGAGAATATAAAGGGCCAAACTACCTAAATATATATAGGGATGCCATTATGCACAATAACGGCAGGATTCCAAGTTCGGAACGAAGAATCTCCACACGACTCATGCAATCAGGCTTCTCTAAAGATAAAACGGTTTCAGCCGCGATTTACTATCGAGGTATGGGTGATGATGGAGAAATTGATTCCCAAGGCTTTTCCAGCTTTTTCTACGCCTCCTACTCTGGTGAGGAATTAAAAAAGGCTGATTATGTCACCTTCGACTATTTCGACAAAGCCTTAGGCAAAAAGGAATCCTTCAAACTGAGCCTGGCTGGCTTTAGTGCATGCCTTTCAGAATTTGAAGCAGAAACAAGGAAAAAGGAAGAGCAGCCAATACGCAAGGAAGAAGAGGTTATGGACAACAGCATCGTTGAAATACAGGCCGCTTATCCTGGTGGCGAGTCTGCGCTATTGAGATTCATTTCAGAAAATTTGATTTTGCCGCGCAGCACTCAAGAAGGAGAAGTTCAAGGAACTGTTGTGCTTCGCTTCCGTATAGAAATAGACGGCTCAGTCGGTAAAGTCGTTATCAAGAAAGGCCTTTCCAAAGAATGCGACCAGGCAGCCATTGATGTTGTAAGGAAACTGCATTTTTTCACGCCTGCACGCCAACAAGGCCATCCTGTTCCGGTGTGGTTCACGCTCCCCATCAGATTTCAATCAAAGACTGACTGACCAACTGCAAATATTCCCAGCCCCATAAGTTCCCTAACACCTCAGAAAGGGACATACGACATACAAGGCCAAGATAAATGGAACGATGAACATGGCCGCCCTCGTCATGCCATTTTGGCCCAAAAATCGCGCAGATTTTTTAGAGCAAATAGCATGGCGAGGGCGGAGGTGCTGCCCTTTTCAGGTTGGGTGTTCAAAATTGGAATATCAAAGGTTAGCGGTAGCGCCCTCGCAGCGGAGATTTGCACAGGCCCACGCAATCGTCTGTTGCGGCGCCAGCATTGTAATTTAGCAAAAAACGCAAAGATTTTTTTGAATTTTGAACACCCTATCTAATGCCCCGTCCCCCCCTGATTACACCAGAGTATTTTAATACTTTTGCTTCATTTTAATGGTGTATTAAAATGAAGCAAAAGTATTAAAACGAAAGTGGCGCAGCAATGTATGGCAGTCATGCAGCAGTAGCGTTATTCCGAGGGCTGTTTGTCCATGAGAAAGGGGTTTTAAGTTGGTATTCTTGTCGGGCCGCGTCCGCTCTTCGCGGCAGGGAGTGGCTTGCTTGCAGATGAAAAAACAAATATACGTATTAATTACAAGATGGCGGCGGCAGAATGACGCGCCACCCAGGGCGGCGCGGCTTTTAAGTTGCTTTTTAACTGGCTTACAGTGAAATAATTAAGCGCGGGAGTGGCGAGAGCTGAAAAATATTTGTATTTTTGCAATTCAGTGTTAGGCGTAATTGGCAATTCTGATTATTAAGACATCGGCCAGTTGCATGTAGGCCCCTTATGTCTAAACCTTTTAACTGGCCACGGGCCTACAAAACCTACGATCCAACATTAACTACAAACCTATTATTAATTAAATGAAAATCAAAAACCTACTCCTCGCTGCAGTCATGCTGTTTTCCATGCTGCAGGTGGCGCATGCTGATGATGCTTTCAGACTGCATCGCTACGACTCGTGGAAGGTGATGAAACTGCCGAAGGACGCCATTGTCTTTGCCGGCAACTCCATCACCGACATGCACGTATGGGCTGAAGCTTTTGGCAACGACCCACGCATCGTCAACCGCGGAAACTCCGGCGGCTATAGTTATGAAGTGCTTGCCAACGTTGAAAGTTGGGTGCGCTTCAAGCCTTCTAAAGTGTTTATCAAAATCGGTACGAACGACTTGGGAACTAACTGCACGGAACAATCCATCGCCGACAACATCGCGAAGACGGTGGACATCATCCGCCGCGAAAGTCCCAACACGCAGATTTATTTGCAGAGCATCCTCCCTGCAAGAGACCAGGCGTACAAAAGCCCGAAGACCATTCAGGCAACGAACGAACTGATCAAGGCCATCGCTGCCAAGAACGAGAACACGACCTACGTGGACCTCTACTCCAAAATGGGCGGTATCCTCAAAGGGGCACCTTATTCGCTCGACAACCTCCACCTCGAAGCCTACGGCTACAAACTCTGGGTGGATGCCATCAAGGATTACGTTGGTCTCCCCTCTTCTTATCCTGCCAACACTGAAAAACTTCAGAACACGGCCGGCCTCGGCGGTGCGCACGGCATGCGTGCCACTTATTTCAGCGTGCTGCCCATCAAATCGACCGACGTTCTCTTCTTCGGCGACGAGATGGTGAAGAACGGCGAATGGAACGAACTGCTCCAGAACCAGAACGTGAAGAACCGCGGTTCATGGTGGGGCTACGGCGGCAACATTGCAACCGTCGGCAAATTCGTGGACGCCGCATTCTCCAACAAGGGTAAAGGCGTGGTGCGCGAGAACCCGAAGAAGGTGTTGCTCTACACTGGAACGGAGGACATCAACGGCAGCACGGACTTGACCACGGTCAAGAACAACTATACGGCCCTGGTGAAGAAGCTCAAGAGCAACGTCTCTTCCAGCACGCCCATTGCGCTGGTCAGCCTGATGCCGACAGCGAATGCCAACAGCCGCATCAAGCAATTTAACGACTGGCTGAAGGAAACGGCGGCTGCCGACGAGCAACTCACCTTTATCGATATCTATTCTTCGCTCGCCACTTCTGCTGGCACGGCGAACGGCAGCTATTTCTCTGGCAACTATCTCTACGGCGCTGGCTACATCGTCGTTGCCCGCAAACTGGCCGAATTTATCGGCGACTGCACGGTCATCACCGACCAGGAGGCGAAGGACCTCAAGGCGATGTTTGAAGCACGCACTGCGCTCAACAACACCATCACCGCCGCCGCTTCCATCAAGGTGGGAACGGGGCTCGGAGAATACAGCAAGGACGCTGTCAAGGACCTCTATGCGAAGCTCGACGCTATGAAGAATCTCATGGCGAAGGAGGGCGCCACGCTTGAAGAACTGAAGACGATGGCGGCGGAAGCCAACACGATTCTCAACAACCTCAAAAGCAAAATCAACACGCCGACGGCGGAAAACGTGACTGGCAAGCATTTTGCCATCTGCACGCCGCTCCGCGCCAGTCTTTTTGCCTATGCGAAGGACGGGGGCGTATATGCCAACCCGTCAAACCCTGGCTATGCGTCTTATCGCTGGACTTTTGAGAAGCGCACGGACGGCGCTTTCAACATCAAGAACGTTGGTGCAAACGCTTATCTGGACCCTTCCGCTTCCTTTGACAAGCAGGTCAAACTGGTGGCAACGGCGCCCAAGGCTGGATGGAAGGTGGAATATTCCAATACGCTCGAACTCTACATCATCCGCAGTGGTAGCACCTGTGAGCTGAATACCACGACGAAGGAGGGCTATCCCGTTTACAACTGGTATGGCGGCAACACCAACGCACAAGACCGCGCTGATGCCGGCTGCCAGTGGCGCTTCACGGACGTGACGGACATCGACATCAAGGAAGAGCCCACGCCCATCAAAGTGGTGAAGGGAACGGCGCAGGAGGGAGCGGCAGAAATCGTGAACGGCCGCACCTACACCATCACCAACCGACAGAAAAACGGCACTTGCTATCCGCTTTACGCCGACAACGATGCGCTGGCTGTTGGCGTTGCCAACGCCTTGGCCGCCAAGAGCTACGGCAACCGCGCCAAGTTTGTGGCCATCAAAAAGGGCAACAACATCTTCGCTTTCAAAAATGTGGCCACTGGCTATTACCTCGTTTGGAAGGGCAGCAACGAAGGCATCAACAACAATGCCGGACTGATGGAGAAATATGACTCGATTTACTGCTGCTTCAAGGTGGCTTCCGTCACGGAAGTTAAAAACGGCAAAATCCTCGTGTCCAAGCGTGCCAACGGCACACAAGACGGCACGTTCATCCAGAACGCCGACGGCACGTGGAATAAATGGGGCGGCCCTTCTTTGGGATTTAAAGACGCCTTCTCTAACGTCTACACCTTGGGCGACGTGACCGACGGCGACAAGGGCGAAATCGTTGACGAAGCGCTCAACGTTGAAGACGAATCCATTGTGGACTGGTTCACCATGCGCATCGGTGCGGGCGGTCTCTACGTCAGCAACAACGGTTCGAAATCTTACATTTCTCTGACAACGAGCAAGACGACCTACGCCGATGCCGACCTCTGGCGCCGCACGGGTAACGACACGGAGGGCTACACCATCATCAACAAGGAAGCTGGTCCCGACATGGTGCTTGCCGCTCCCGTCAAGATGCTGGGAACGACTGGTGGGGAATCTTATCCCATCATGGTCAACAAGAACAAGATTCCTGAAGGCTACACGGCTCTCTGGCAGTTTGCCAAGAGCAGCAACCTGGGCAATAATGTTGAGGCTTACTATATGTATGAGAAGGGCTACACCAGCAACAAGGTCAACAACCGCGATGGCAAATTCGCCTTCTGGAATGGCGGGG
>ULKL01011375.1_pt1 | contig 14957 bp, 10 predicted proteins | sample 1951161 | NCBI WGS metagenome assembly ULKL01 (sample SAMEA4835501, study PRJEB28245) | human gut metagenome | biome: gut microbiome; material: fecal sample | place: Denmark | collected 2008
ACAGGCAAACCTTGCGCAAATCCCTCCGGCGGCTTTGGCTTGTCGCTACCAAACGGGAAGGGCAGAATAAAAGGTAAGAACCAATAATCAAAGCTCTCAAAATCGGCGAAATTGCAACACGCTGTCAATAAGGAAGGTCAATAATACAAAGGGTTGGCACATTCTTAACGCCGTTGTACACTACTGCTACAAATGAATAAATCCGGTGTTAGCTCCTCAGCTACATGCAAACAAATTGAGATATTTGTCTTTCTAATGATCGCAATCGACATACCGAATGAAATTTTACGCAAAAAATATAACAAGAACCTAATATTCAAGTTTGTTCTTCATGATCTTGGACTTGGATTTGAGAATCCCAATATAATGCTTACATTTGTTGTAATGAAAAAACTCATCATAACCTTATTCCTAACATGCCTGACACTAACCGGGCAGTCCCAGACCAAATGGGCTCTGGTTGTGGGAATCGGACCATATCCGCAAGAGTCGGGATGGAATGCAATCCATGGGGACAATGATATCGAGTTAGTTTGTTCATTTCTCTCTGAAATAGGTGCAAATCATCAGCATATCAAGGTCTTAAAGAACGAGATTGCCACAAAACAGAATATCGTTTCCGCTTTCCAATGGTTATCAAAACATGTTGCACAGAATGATTGGGTATACATTCATCTTTCCGGCCATGGACAGCGAATCACGGACCTTGATGGAGACGAAGACGACTGCTGGGATGAGGCGTTTATTCCGTATGATGCGCAAAAAAAATACAGTTCGGTCTATCATGGTGAGAATCATTTAATAGACGACGAATTGAATGAATGGCTGACGGATCTTCGCAATAAAATCGGGAAATCCGGAACTTTATGTATCGTGCTAGATGCCTGCCATAGTGGTGACGGAACCCGTTACGAGGATAAAGAGTCAGACGGGACACCCGAAGAATATCGCAGGGGAACAAACGATTGTTTTATCATTCCAGCCCCTACTCCATTGGAACGGGGAAACCGGCGGCCAATAGATTGGCTTTGTTTAAGCGCTTGTAAAAGTTATGAAAGCAATTACGAATACAAGATTAACGATCAATATTTTGGTCGATTGAGTTATGCCATATCTCGCGTCGCTCGTCCACAGATGCAGACAGACGAATTGATTGAGGCCTTAAATACACAATATGAACTTATGCCGCTGGCCCGAAACCGGATACAAACCTTGTCCGTCGATGTGCCTCCATGTTATCTGGAAACTCCATTTGTAAAATGACCGACAAAGAGTACATAGATGGGATTCGGAACAAAGACAATCGGATTTTTGCTACCCTGTATGAAACACTCAGATCCGATTTCATAAATCTGTTCCGAATCAAGCATAACGATCAAGACATTGAGCAGATTCTTGATGCCTATCAGGATTCCTGTGTGGTCTTGTGGAACAACATACAAGAAGGAAAATTAACGGTTCACAAACTCGAAGAGTACCACGCATCTTTGAAGACCTATTTGTTCAGTATTGGCCGCAATAAACTAGTCTCCTCCTACCGGAAGAGTCAAAAAGAAGTGAAAACCGACAATCTCGAGCTGTTCTCCGTCAAGAGGAACGCCAATAATCTTTCGGAGGATTATCGCAACAGCCAGTTTTTGTTGCAGGAGGAGGAGTTGTCGGAACGAGAAACCATTATTCAGCAACTGGTTGCCGACATGCAGGAACCATGCAATACACTGCTGAAACTTTATTATTGGGAGAAAAAGGACGGACAGCAAATCGCAGCATTGTTGAATTATAAAAATCCCGATTCTGTAAAGACGCAGAAGTTCAAATGCATGAAAAAGCTGAAGATGGCATTGATGAATCGCCTAAAAGGATTGCACTATGACAAATAACGATAGAATAGACCTGTATTTGACCGACCGGATGCCTGCATCGGAACGAGCCTCGTTCGAACGGGAAATGGCAGAAGATTCAGCGTTAGCCCAAGAGGTTGCCCTACAACGGGAATTGGTTCGGGCAATTCAGTCCAAAGGAGCCAAGGAGTATCTGCAACAAGTGGAAAGAAATATTCAGCGCCGAAAAAAAAGATTCCGCATATTCAAAATTTATGCACCCGCAATCGCCGCTGCCGCGTGCCTGCTGGTGGGAATATTTTTCCAAACCAACCTGAATCGAACTTGTCGTGCACTTGGGTATGGCCTTGAACTGGGAATAGAGTTGAGTCGAGGGGATGATGCACTCGGTCGCATTGTTGAACTGATAGAATCGGAAAACTTCGAAGCAGCGCTTACACTCATCCATCAAGAGAGAAAGACCTTGCCATCAGTCTATCCCGATACGGAAGAAGGACAATATCTGAAGCTTCAGGACGACATCTACAAGGCTGATTTGGACTGGTACGAAACGGTTGTCTACCTTCGGGCCGGCAAATATTGGAAAGCAAAGAAATGGCTGAAGCGCATCGCGTCAGAACAAGGTTATTACTCTTCACAAGCTTCCATGATATTGGACAAAATGTAAAAACGAAATTCTTTTGCATTGCAAAATCCCGCCATATGCGGGATTTTTTTATTTCCGACGGGTTACCTCAAGGAAGAATCGGCGATAAAGAGATAAACGACACAAAAACAACCGCTATGAAGAAGTATATCTTGCTTGTTCTTTTGTTGGGAGGTACGTTTCCCGTATTTGCTGATATTTCGGACCGAGGACGTCCCTGGGATATCCCTGGATACCATGACGGTGGCACATGGGGTTGGCTTTTCCCTTTAATCATCATCGCCCTGATATTCATTTTCCACGACGACAAAAAGGACGAGTAGAAAGAAATACCCACGTCCGGTTGCAAAGTGAAAAAAAATCTGTATCTTTTTTTCAGCGCAAGCTCTGTTCTCTGACTGGAATCTGGACCATTGCAGGAATTATCGTGAGAAGGAGATGCACAGGCATTCACGTTTGCAGTATGTCGCAAGGCATTTACGGGCGTGGGTTGTTTGCGTATACTCACGATAATAGGTTGTCCAGACCTCCAGTAAGTGTAATATGCAGATAATCTGCGCTTTTTTATTTGAACAACCATTGTCTTACATAAAAAATGATGCTATGAAAAAACTTTTGATGCTTGCGGCGATTTTCGGTATGACCTATACCGCGACCGCACAGGAGAAGACTGACACGGCACAGCCTCAGTCGGAGGCGATTTCACAGATTCGCTTAGCCAACCAACTCGCCAAGTATGGCTATGAGAATTACTCGGCTACCGCCTTGATTGAGGCAGCCCGTATTCTGTCTGGCGTGGAGACTCAAAGTCTCAAGAGCGAGTCGTTTACACCGGGCGAAGGGAGTGAATCGGGAAAGGATTCCGCTAAACCGGAGTTCACACCGGAGAATCTGCTTGCCTCGGCTAAGGAATTTGCCGATGGCGACGAGACTTTGCAGGCTCTTGCCAACAGTGTCCAAATCTCCAAGAGTGAAGATCATCGCGGGCTGCTGGGAGGTCCGGGACGTCGGGTTGATCGCGTAGCTGCCAATTCGACAGACACCTATGTTCTGGCATTCAAATACGGGGTTCCAGCCGAAATTTTCGTATCGGGAGACGGCGACACCGACCTGGATCTGTACGTCTATGACGAGAACGGGAATGCCATAGTTTGTGATGACGACTACTCCGATGACTGCTATGTCTGCTGGACACCTGCATGGACCGGCAACTTTATCGTGAAGATTGTAAACCGAGGTCCCGTTTATAATCAGTATGTCATGCTGACGAATTGAAGTTAATTTTCCTCATTATATGACCTGACCACAAATTGTGGTCAGGTCACATTTTCTTCCGGTAAAATACAGAGTCTCAATAATTCTTTATACTCATGAAAAAATCCGTTGCCTATTTTCTGATATTATGTGCTGTGAATATCTATATGCCCATATTTGCACAAGATACTACAGAGGCATTGATCTTACGATCTGAGCAAGTCAAAAGTAAATATGGAGATAAATCTACACAATATCTGGCAGCAGTGGACTCTGTCGTAATGCACGCTTTTATCAAAGAGCAATTTGATTTAGCATTGGATTATCGGGAAAAGCATCTTTCCATAATAGACCAAACTTTGGGGAACAAAAGTATTGAGTATGCAGACGATTTGACTCGGATTGGCAATATTATATACCGTATGCAGCCCAACTCCCCCCAAGAGGTTCTTCCCTATTATCTGCAGGCATATTCAATATATGAACAATCTGACGCTCCCAAAAACATAATGTACGAATATTGCCTAGGGCAGATCAGCAATATATACATTGCTCAAGAGCAATATAATGATGCTCTTGGTTTCCAAAGATTGTATGCAGAACAAGTCAAGGCGAATCATGGAGAAACCAGTAATCAGTATTCATCGGCATGCTATATAATGGCAATGATAGCCTACGAATGCAATGAATTCGATGAGTCTTTGAATTATTGCAATCAAGTATTAGATATACTAAACGAAGACATCACAACAGACACATATTCTGACTACAAAGCCATATCCGAAATTAAACAATCGACTTTATGGTTGAAAGGTTTATATTCCGAAGCCATTGAAGAGTCAAAAAAACTCGCGGATACGGCAAAGGTTATCTTTGGCGAAAAATCATTAGACCTTATATTGTGTATTAATGATATAGCAAGTAGGAATTTGGCTATTTCAAATATAGAAGAAGCAACTATATATTACAGACAAACAATTGCCCTATTGGAAAATTTCTATAAAGACAAAGACTCATTATATACTCAAGATATATATTATAAAGCCATAAACACACTTTCTGCCATCACTTCAGACACAAAAGAAGAGTATAAATATGAGGTGTTAATTCGAGAAATTCAACGGTTCAATGGTTTGGCCGAGACTGAAGAATATTGTCAAAATCTGGCAGATCTGTTTCAAACAGCAATATCTATTGGCGAATATACTTATGCTGCTTCAATAGCCCAAGAATTAGAACCTCTTATCCCTCGTTTCTCAGAATCTCCGAACAATGATTTTTATCAATTATATGGACGTTTGTATGAGGTATATGCCAAGAGCGGGGATTATAAGCAAGCCTTGGTTTATTGTGATAAATCGTTAGCCTTGATCAATAAGATTTTCTCAGGGAATGATTTACTATATCAAAAAGCGCAACTATATTACGGGAAAGCACAAGTCTATGGATTATGCAACCTAAAGAAGCAAGCCTCAGCCACACTCGACAAGGCGTTTCTACTTAATGCGAAACTGCCTCAAGATAATGCGAATGTAATTCTTCAACGAGCCGCATTATTACAAACGAAAGGGACCGATTTGTTGGATTATGAGGCGGGGATAAAAGCTATTGACGAAGCCCTCGCTTTATATGAGATACAAAGAGATTCTTTACAGAGAAAAATTGACAGTAGTTCTAATACGAAGGATAACGATATTTTTGAATTAAACCAGCAAATCACCGATATAGAAAGCCATATGATGGTTTCGTTGATTAATCGCGGCATGAAGCATTACAACAACGGAGGAGCCAGTGAACTTGCATATAATGATTTTTTACGGGCATCTGAAATTATGATAAAATACAAGACATCTAATAGCAGCGACTATATCACAATTCAAAATAATCTTGCAGTATGTGAGATGTCCATGGGAAAGACTTCAGAAGCGATTCAAAGACTCGACCGGAATCGTAATATTATCGTCAATCAATATGGAAAAAATAATCATATATACGCGAGTTATCTACAAAATTATACCAAATATTGTCTGATAACTCTTGATTACGCGTCATTAATAAAATGTTCGCAAGAAGCCGCAAACATCTTCAAAGAATTGTATGGGGATAAAAATTCCCATTATGCAGCCTGTTTGAACAATCTTGGGCTGGCATACGTTGCTTTGAAAGATTCAGATCAAGCGGAATCAGTTTTGGATGAAGCTTATTCGGTCCTCGCAAAAAAATCGGATACGGAATCAAAATTGATACAATCAAAAGTACTAAATAATTTAGCCAATCTATACTGTTTGCAGGGAAGGTATCAGGATGCGGATATTGCTTTTAAAAATTGTAATGCTATTATATCCGACATATACGGTGAAAATAGTATCGAATATGCAACACTACTTGCTGACTATGGCTATCAATGTGTCTTATTGGAACTTGATAATGCGGAAGAAATTCTGCGGTCAGCATTGTACATTCTCTATAATTTAAATCTGACGACACATCCATTGGGTCCTTACTGCATGTTACTATATGGCTTATCGTGTGCCCAAAGCAACATAAAGCCAATTAGTGATTATCCAAAGATGACAATAGATATGTTGCGAGGTTATTATGAAAACAGTTTTGCTTTCTATACTGAATCTGCCAGAAATCGAGTGTGGAAAGGATTACAAAATTTTCAGAATATTCTTTTCTCGACTCAAACGGAGGATTTCCGTTCTTTATATGACTATTGTCTATATAGCAAATCCCTATTGCTTGCAACGTCCATCAATTTCAGACAGGCAATATTAGATTCAGGAGACAACGAATTAATCGAAAAATATTCACGTCTTGTATCTATGCAAGAGATTAGACATAAGCAGAATAATATCCTGCCGTCTCTTTCCAATATGGGCATGCCGGATCAATCAGCTGAATATACTCGCCTGGAGCGGGAATTAATCTCCAATATAAAAGAGGTAGCTGATTATTCTCAAAATTTGAGTTATACATCATCAGACTTAACTGCCAAAATGATTGCCAACGATGTAGCTATTGAGTTTGTTGATTATGTCGATTTAAAAACAGACAAGGCTCAATATATTGCGTTAGTCCTGCGGAATAATTGGGACAACCCCCAAATGATTTCTTTATGTTCGAAAGAAGAACTGGAAAAGATCAGCAGAATCAATCTTGAAGATGAAAAATGGCGTAAAAACTCATTTGCCCGAAAAGATCTTGATAAGAGGTATTTCAAAAAAGGTTATTCTCTTATTTGGTCTAAACTCGAGCCCTACATGAACGAAGGAGACAATGTCTATTTTTCCCCTTCAGGACTGCTTCACCAAATTAATGTGGAGGTGTTGAAAGATTCCATAGGACGACAAGCCAATGAAAAATACAACTTATACCGTGTCTCCTCAACTCGTCAGCTATGTATTGAGAAGCCGAAAGTCAAATATACGAATGCTACTTTGTACGGCGGACTGATTTATGAGATGGACTCAACACAGATGATTGCACAGAGCCGCACCTATCATTCGGCGGAAGATTATGTTGCCTCTCGCGGTTTTGTTGCAGACAGCTCCATGCGCGAGGGTTGGAGCTATCTCCCTGCAACCAAATCTGAAGTCGAAATGATTGCGCGACAAATGTATGAGCAAGGGATTCGTCCGGAACGATACACCGAGACCGTCGGAACAGAAGAATCGTTCAAAGCATTATCCGGCAAACAGATACCGATTATCCACCTTGCGACTCATGGATTTTTCTTCAAGGATGAAGAAGCCCGAAAACAGGATTATTTTCAGGCGCTTAATCTGGAGTCATCCAAGGATATTGAGGATAATTCATTGAAGCGTTCGGGCCTGATTTTGTCCGGAGGACAGCGGGCCTGGTTGAACCAACCGATTCCCGCAAATGTGGAAGACGGCATCCTTTTGGCAGAAGAGATTGCTACAATGGATTTAAGTGGAACAGATCTGGTCGTATTGTCAGCTTGTCAGACCGGGCTGGGGGAGATTACCAGCGAGGGTGTATTCGGATTGCAGCGAGCTTTCAAAAAAGCCGGCGTACAAACTTTGATTATGAGTTTGTGGCGCGTAGATGATAATGCGACCTCATTGATGATGCAAACATTCTACGAGCACTTGCTCTCCGGACACTCCAAACGGGAGGCTTTTACCATTGCCCAACAGGCTGTCAAAGAAAAACACCCCAACCCCTATTATTGGGCGGCATTCATCATGTTGGATTAAGTTCCAGCTTTTAATTTGAAAAGGTAATCCGATTTTCGGGTTACCTTTTTTGTTTTGTGCGAATATCATATGGAAGCACGAAAGAAATCGACAAATTCAAAAATAAGTTAACATGAATCAGGAAATCAACAGAGACTACATTGGGGTAGTCAAGGAAAATGACGGAGTTTACTCGTATGAACGGATTGACATCCAAAAATCGGACGAACTTCTGAATAAACTCAAAGCGATGGCCAACAACCCCAATCGCACGGTATTGGACCTTCAGGAGTGTTTTGAAATGCACTTCAAGCACAGCAAGAAACAAGCGTATGACTGTTGCCTCCCGCACAGCTATTCATCCTCCTACATAGGCTATGTATGTTATCCCCAGATGCTGAAGTTCGATGAATACAAGGTCGGGAAACAGCAGATTGAAGAACAAATCCGTCGACGTTATGCCGAAAGAGGACCATTCATCAACCAAGCAATGATGCCCACAGAGATCGCTCATGAGGAGAAACGTTACGAAGAGCAGCTTAAATCGACGTTTTTGACCCAAGCAATTCGCTATGTCGAGGCCGTTGATTTTACGGCGACATCCTCCAAGCTCAAAGAACAGCCGACTATCCGCATGATGTCTCATGAGAAAATTGGATGGAAAGAGATACTATACAAAATTAGCAAAGATCTCGACATCAAAGTAATGACCAACTTCGGATATGGGGCTTCCTCCTATTTCTTCGTCAATGTGCGTTACAAAGGAATAGACTTGTTACCCTACTCACAACTTGTCCGATACTATTACGCCCGTATGGCCGACATCATTGCCTATACGCGATCCTACAATACGGAACGTGAAAGCTGGCAGGTCGCACTTGATTTTGTTGCCGATATCGGTAACCGGGCCCAACAAGGGGATTCTTCTTTCGCTCACAACTGGCTGGAACATGAAATTACGGAGATGTTGGAAGGTTTGAACTACATTCAACAGAATCCCAAGGTGGTTATTGAGGATGTCAAAAATCGAAAAATAGAATCGGATGGATTATATTCCGTTCACAACATATCCGGGAACGATCTTGAAAGTTATCAAATCTACCCGGATGAGCTGGCAATTGTTTTCAAAGCAGAAAAGACAACCAACGCTCTTCGCTTCATTGACAAACTTCAGAAAGCAACATCCATATATCAGCCAGCCGAGGATGCAATCCAAATCATTCAACATCATAATCGCGCAATCGCAACTGAAATTGAAGAGAACATGGAGAAGATTCATTGCGGAATAAATGAACTACAGACTCAACTGAACAAAAAAAACATCGAATTGGATGTATGCAGTAAAGCCATCATGAAACATGAGGAGGCATTGGATACACTGTATGAGAAAAATCCGGACACTGCACGACAAAAGATACGGCAGGCATATGCTATTCAATTCCCGGAATACACCAGATTGCAAGAAGAACAGGCTCTACTGGAGCGCACTGTCTCCAAATTGGAGCGAAATCTTTATTATCGTCGAAACTTTATGACTCGCCTACAACAATGTCACACACACATTGCCGAAGCAGGTCTCCTTGCCGCATAATCACCCAAATATCAAATGATAGCATGAAAAAGAATCTCTTTCTAATTATCGTAATCCTTCTATCTGGAATTCAACTCGGTGTCGCACAAAAGAAACAACCATCCGATTACTACTTCAGGCAGGCCGAAGAACTCTACGAAAACGACGGTAATCCGCAAAAGATATTGCATCTGCTTGATTTGCAGTTAGAGGAAGTCCCTCAACATATAGACGCCTTGTTCTTGCGTTCGTGCATTTATACTATCCAGGAGAGATACGACCTCTCTCTGCAAGACATCAATAGAGCAATAGCATGCTACAAACCCAAGCGATTCAAACACTCGGAAAGCGCTCTTTATTTATGGCGGGGAATGATTTACGCCCGACAATTCGAAGATATGAATCAAGCATTGGCCGACCTCGATACAGCTTGTCGTCTGTCTGCTCATGACCGCGATGGATTAAAGTCTGAGATCCTTCTTGAACGGGCACAGATTCATTACAAACTGGGCAACTATACCCGGTCCGATACGGATTACCGTTCAATTCTGAACGAAGATTCTACCAACCAGGCCGCCATGATTGGCCTGGCCCGTAATGGACTTGTCCGAGGCGAATATGATCTGGCTTTGTCATGGATCGACAAATGTGAACGCTATAATGCCGATTATGACGAGATCTACCATTTCCGGATGCAGATTTACGACAAAACAGGCAACGTGGATATGGCAATTGATGATGCGTTGATCTATTTTGACAAATCGGATGACCCGGATATGGTTGCCGTCGAATCTATATGCAGAAAACATCTGAGCTATGCTCTGGCCCGGGTCTCGGAGCGAATCAACAAAGCACAAGAAAGTCTTCCCTGGAAATGGCTGCGAACATCCATATATGAGTGGAAGGGAGATTATGCAAAAGCAATTGTCGAATATAATCGATTGGAACAGGAGTACGGCTCTTCGGCTCGACTGTATTATTATCGGGGAATTTGTTACAATGAGATTGGAGATTGGGAACAAGCTGTCGCTGACATGACCCGTTGCATCGAAGCTGGAAATGGAAATAATTATACGGCGGTAGTAAACCGAGGTGATTTTTATCGACATGGCGGGCAATATGAACATGCTATTGCTGATTTTACGCGAGGCATCGAACTAGAACCGACCGTTGCTTTTGCCTATTACCAGCGGGGATGGTGCCATGAACTGCAGGGTGATGATAATTCAGCCTTGCGGGATTACAATGCCGGAATTGACGTCGACAAAAGTTTTCCGTATATCTACCTCATGCGAGGCGAATTATACCTCCGTCACAAAGAGGATGAAAAGGCTCGTTCTGACTTTGAAGAGGTCATCCGGCTGGATACAATTCCCCAAAGCGGCAGTTGCCGCCATTATGCGCTTCATTTTCTCGGACATGATGCCGAGGCTATGGATTGGATGGATGCAATTTTGGCTTCGGATTCCACGAGTGCGGGAAATTATTACGACAAAGCCTGTCTTCTGACTCGCATGACGCGTTTTCAGGAAGCTTTGCAGGCATTACATGATGCGCTGGAAAAAGGGTATCGTAGCTTTGCCCACATCGAACATGATGACGACATGGATCCGCTTCGTTCTCTACCTGAATTTCAATCCTTAATCAAGGAATATAATGAACATGTAACACAAAGCAAAGTCATCCTTCCGGAAGAAGAACATATCGGAGAGGTTTCAGAAATTCCCATGGAGAGACGATATGGGAACATCTATGAAATACCTTGCACAATCAACGACCTGCCATTAAAGTTCATCTTGGATACAGGAGCCAGCAGCGTATCCATATCATCCGTTGAAGCCGCATTCATGCTGAAAAATGGCTACTTGAAAGACGGAGACATTCTTGGTCAGGAATATTTCAGTACGGCCACCGGCGAAATCCATGAAGGAACCGTAATTCGATTGCGTGAGATTCGAATAGGAAATGCCGTACTCCGGAATATCGATGCTTCGGTTGTCCACAATCAACAGGCCCCGTTATTATTGGGGCAGAGTGTTCTGGAGCGTTTCGGAATAATCACGATTGACAATATCAATTCTAAATTGATCATAAAAAATAAATAACTATGTGGGCAACAATAGCCATTATATTCGTCTCGTTACTGGTTGGTTACATAATCTCCAACAACGAAGAGAAAACCCTGTCGGAAACATGGCGCGAAGAACATAAAAATAACGCTGAAAATAGGTTCATGGTGCTCCCTTCTGGCGGACATTTTCAGAAAGAGCTGTGTGAATTTTTGGAACACAGCGGTTACTTGTCGCAACCATTAGAGGAGAATGTTGTCGCATTTCTCCGTGAAAATGAGAAATATTTAATCCGTTATTTTCCTGAAGAGGGTTATATCCAATTGCTGAAAGCGTATGAATGGACGGATTCAGAACGCGAAGAGATAGCCTGCAATGCTGCGGCAACAGCCATGCAATACATTCGGTGTTGCAAAGTAATTGTAGATGGTGATACACTCCTTTTTTCCATCGATACCTATATCCGCACATTGCTTGACTTTACCACCTTCATTTCCACCTATCTGGAAATTATGGATGCCGCAGAACAATGTTTCGATACGCGAGTGGAAGAGTTGTCATTCAAGAATAAACAACTTGAGAATCACGCCAGGCAGTACAAGGTCTGTTGAGGTTTGCCTTCTGTAAACTTTTGAGTCTCACAAACTGAATAAAATAGTAGCAGCTCAGCACGTGTGGGGAAAATGTGGGGAAAATCCGGAAAAATAAAATCGCTTAATTCGTCTGTATCAACAAATTAAGCGATTCTACTGGTACCCGGAGCCGGGGTCGAACCGGCACGACATTGCTGTCATTGGTGTTTGAGACCAACGCGTCTACCGATTCCGCCATCCGGGCAGACTCTCTCACGGTCGAGCGAATCGGGACAGCAAAGGTATAAAAAATTCACCAATTCAAAAACTTTGGTCCGAATTTATTCGGTGTCAGCGACAAAAAGCGGTTGATTCCGCTCCTCCATCCGCCCCTACTGACCGACAGGCGTCACTGCTCGGGATGGAAGAAGGAGTAGATTCGCTGCGCCCGGGCGCTGCCCACCAGCGCCGACAGCTCGCCGATGTTGGCCGCGCGGACCTTGGCCACCGAGCGGAAGTGGGCCAGCAGCGTTGAGACGGTCTTGGCCCCCACCCCTTCGATTTGTTCCAGCTCGCTGTGGATGAATGCCTTGCTGCGTTTCTGGCGATGGAACGTGATGGCGAAGCGGTGCACCTCGTCCTGGATGCTCGCCAGGAAGTGGAACAGCGGCGAGGTAGGGCGCAGTCCGACCAGCAGCGGCGGATAGCCGCAGTAGAGTTCGGCCGTGCGGTGGCGGTCGTCCTTGGCCAGACCGGCAATCGGAATGTCGAGCCCCAGCGCCTCCAGCACCTCGTGGATGATGCCCATCTGCCCCTTGCCGCCGTCGGCGATAATCAGGTCGGGAAGTTCGGCCCCCTCGGCCTGCAGGCGGCTGTAGCGGCGGTAGACCACCTCGCGCATCGAGGCGTAGTCGTCGGGCCCCTCCACCGTCTTGATGTTGAAGTGGCGGTACTCCTTCCGCGAGGGCTTGCCGTCGCGGAAGACGACACACGAGGCCACGGGGTTGGAGCCCTGAAGGTTGGAGTTGTCGAAGCACTCGATGTGGCGCGGCTGGCGGTCGAGGTGCAGCTCCTTCTGCAGGGCGTTCATCAGCCGCTCGGTATGGCGTTCGGGATTCTTGATTTCGAGGTTCTTGAGCTGCTCGGCCCGGTAGATGCGGGCGCTCTTCTGCGAGAATTCGAGCAGTTCGAGCTTCTCGCCGCGCTTGGGAACCGTGAAGGTCACCCCGTCGAAGAGCAGCGTCGTCGAGGGGAGGAAGGGGACAATCACCTCGCGCGCCAGCTCGCCGCCGCCAATCTGCTCGACGATGTGCTGGATGGCCAGCGTCAGCATGTCGCGCTCGTCGGCGCCGACACCCGTTGTCAGACGCACGGTCGAGACGCCGATGATGGAGCCGTGGCGGATGCGCACGAAGTTGCAGTAGGCCACATCGTCGTCGGGCAGCAGCGAGAAGACGTCGACGTCGCGAATCCGCGCGCTGACAATCACCGACCGCCCGGCGTAGTTGTCCAGCGCATCGAGGCGCTGCTTGTAGCGCTGCGCCACCTCGAAGCGGAGCGCCTCGGCCGCCCGCTGCATCTCTCCCTCGAGGTAGGTGCGCACGGGGCGCAGGTCGCCCTTGAGCACCGAGACGACCATGTCGACCAGCCGGTCGTACTCCTCCTCGCTCTGGGCCCCGATGCAGGGTCCCTTGCAGTTGCCCAGATGGTACTGCAGGCAGACCGTATAGCGTCCCCGGGCGATGGCCTCGGGCGAGAGGTTGAGCTTGCAGGTGCGCAGCGGCACCACCTCGCGGATGAAGTCCAGTACGCTGTGCTGCATCATCACCGAGCCGTAGGGGCCGAAGTACTGCGAACCGTCGCGCACGAGCGTACGCGTCGACTGCACGCGGGGGAAGGGCTCGCGCCGCACGACAATCCACGGATAGGTCTTGTCGTCCTTGAGCAGGATGTTGTAGCGGGGCTGGAGCGTCTTGATGAGCGAGTTTTCGAGCAGCAGGGCGTCGGTCTCGCTCCCCACGACGATGTGGCGGATTTCGACAATCTGCTTCACCATCACACGCACCTTGGCGCTGTGCTCACGGCTCTGTACGAAGTAGGAGGAGACCCGCTTGCGCAGGCTCTTGGCCTTACCCACATAGATGATGGTCCCCGTCCGGTCCACGAACTGGTAGACGCCGGGCGAGAGGGGGAGCCGGGAGACCTGCTCCTTCAGCGAATCGCGGACCGTTTCACTCATACGTGGTGCAAATGTAACAAATATATCACGAAATTTAAATTGATAAAAACCTCCTTTTTATTGTTTGTTTTTTCCCCTTGTGCTATTTTTGTGCGACATTTTAAGAAAGGTTATGAAGAAACTCTCTATTTTCATGCTTTTCGTCCTTCTTGCGACGGCCTGCGTCGACAACGACTACGACCTGCGAAACGTCGACGCCGACAACATCACCATCGGCGACGAGACATCGACCTTCGAGGCGCCGCTGGCCAGGGTCCGCATCACGATGGACGACATCAACAACAACGACGGAACACGCATCGACCGGATTTTCGAGGAGGCCGACATCTGGCTTCCGACCCGACTGCCCGATGAGGATGCGAACGGCTATTATGCCGACGTGCAGCGGCTGCTCCACGATGCGGCCTACGTCGACGACGAAGTGCTGCCGGAGCTGCTCGCGCAGATGACCACCGACGCCGCGAAGCTCGACGCCGTGGCCACGCTGCTGCAGCAGAAGTACTACGACTCCTTCGTGGAGCTGCTGCCGGGCGTATCGCGCGATGAATTCAAGAGTGCATT
>ULKL01025586.1_pt1 | contig 14497 bp, 12 predicted proteins | sample 1951161 | NCBI WGS metagenome assembly ULKL01 (sample SAMEA4835501, study PRJEB28245) | human gut metagenome | biome: gut microbiome; material: fecal sample | place: Denmark | collected 2008
CTCGATGTCCATTCCTTTGAATTTGTGTCCGCAGTTGTCGCAGACGAAGTTTGTCATTCCTCGAAGCATATCGTTTCCGGTTTATGGCTTATGGATGCCAAAAATGGTGCAAGCGCATGCAATGAGGCTTGCCCCTATTGTCGATGCAGCCCTTTTTGACTTATCGAAGGCAAAGGTAAGGAATGGGTGCGCCAAAAGTTGTCAGAAGTAAGGGATTTTATTACCTTTTAAAAAGATATTCACGCATCCCATGAGCGTACCGAACAGCGCGACGAGCCCCGCGATTAAAGCTTGTCAATGTCATCTGCCGACATTCCGGTCACTTTTACGATTGTCTCCAATGGCAGGCCCAAGGCCTTCATCGCTTTCGCGTTCTTTCTCCTTTCTTCAAATGTCCCCTGTTCAATACCTTCTTTGCGTCCTTCCTTCCGTCCTTCTTTGCGTCCTTTTTCCAGTCCTCTCAACTCGGCAGTATCAAGGACATTCTTCATGTCTCGATAGACCTTCAGGCTGTCCTCATAGTCCTGACGTTCTTCGGGAGTGTAGCGGGCGATCTCTGCTTGCTCAAAAAGACGTGTGAAGATACGCTCCTGCAAGGCTGCCGGACGCTTCATCAGACGAGAAAGGTTATGGAGGACGAAAAGCCACTTGTCGTACATGGTCTTCAGCTCTTCCTCCCCCTTGGTAAATTTTGGCATCTCAAGATAGAGGAAGGTTAGTTTGTCATAGAATACATGCTTGTCGTCCACATCCACCAACTTCACCTCATGCCGCAGGCTGTCTTGCGGATATTCATGGTCGGGGAATACGAAATCTAAGATGCCAATCGTATAGACACCTTTGAGTTTGAAATTCCAAATACCTTTCTTCCCCTGATTCTGAATAGGGAAGGTAGAATAGAATACACTCCTATCCTTAAAGAACTGTTGCTCAGCCTTCTGCATCTCAACGATGAACGTCTCTCCCTGCTCGTTCTCGCAATAGACATCGAAGATGGCACGGCGATCGCCATAGCCATTACCAAGGCTCTCACCATTAAGATAGGTAAGATCCCGAACTACTTCCTTGCCATCGAAGAGAGAATTGAGGAAACTAATGAGCAAATCCTTGTTGAGGGGGGTGCCGAACAGCTTCTTGAATCCGAAGTCGGTATAGGGATTGATGTACTTGGCACCATTCATCTCCTCTATCTCCTGAATGCTTCTGTCTGTCATATCTCGCTATTTAGGGGTTTCTATTGCAAAAATAGGAATAGTTTATGATATGTGCAAATTATTTAAGCTGATTGTTCTGGGATATCTGAAAGAAACGGTGCTAAAAGCATGCGCGAAATTTGCTGCAAGTACTCTCGCTAAGTTTGAGTTCTCACGGCTAATACGAATCGAACAGGCAATATTACAGGAAGATATTCACGCATCCCATGAGTGTTCCGAGCAATGCACCAAGCCACACAATGGCCCGAAGTTCCTTGTTCATCACTTGCAAGATAAGTTTCTCGGTCTCGTCCATATCCATCTCGTTGATGCGCTCGCGGACGATGGCGCTGATGTCGACGCTCTCAAGGATTTTGGGAAGATGCTCGGTGATGATGGTCTTGTAGATGGAAACCATCGTATTCACAGCATCATCGAGCTTTGCGTCCTGCCCCGCCAGCAGATTCTTCACCGGTTTTGCAAGCAACTTGTCGGTCTCACTGCCAACGAGATTGCTGATGATGGCATCGCCGTTCTTCTGCAATATCTCGTTGACGTTCTTCGCAAGAAACCGCTCAACGGGCTCACGCAACAAGTCGAGGAACTTGTTGATGACACTTCCTGTTAAGAGCAGTTTGGCTGCCATTCCAAATCCGCCCATCAGTCCTCCTATCTCGGAAAGAATGTCTGCGCCCCCGTTGGAAGTAATCTTCTCACCGAAATACGTCATTGCGGCCTGAGCCACCTGCCGACCCAATTCGGGATCTGAAATCTTGTCGTGCATCTGCCGGGTTAAGTCTTCTTTCGCATTGTCTACCAAAGTCATCAACTCCGCATGCGAAAGATAATGTTCCAGAAATTGGCTGACAGACTCCTCATTGACTTTCTGCTTGGCAATGAACTCCCCAATCGACGCACGCAGTCTGTTCACCATGCTGTCCGACAGCAGATACTTCTCCAACACTTCCTTGCTCATCAGGTTGTCGCTGATGGCCGTACCCACGGCTTCCGCAATCCGTCCTTTCTCTTTGGGTATGATGCCGGGCGTGAACGGAATCCGCCACCCCATAATGTGTTTCGCTGTATGCGGACGGAACAGCATACGGATGGCAATGTCGTTGGTGACGTAGCCGATGACGCCACCCACCAATGGTGCAAGAATATAAGATGTGATGATCATTAGTTTTTCTTGAATTCTAACAGCTAAGTTTATAAGTTCTTTATGAAATCCTTGTGTCTGACCCACGTAAAACCTTCGGCACGCGTGATGACTGCCACGTCGATAGGGCCGCCTACGGTTTCATCTGAAGAAGAGAAGTGGCGTTGCAGACTCGTGATGGAAACCAGGTTCTCAGCCATGTTCGTCATGTCCTCCACGTTGAATGATTCCACCGCATTGACGATGCCATCGATATACTCCTCCTGCATATACTCATCCATCGATTCTGAGTGTTTCTTCTCTATGCCAGTGGTGTCAATATCCATCACTTTCGTGATGATGGTATCATCCACGCCTTCGTCCTTCAATAGGGAGGCTATCTTCTCCCGTTCTTCTGACAATGACCGAACATTGAGGTCAGTCACCTTCTCGTAGAAATTCGGAGCAATACCTTTCATCAGCGTGATCATCACATCGCTTTGTGCAAAGGGCGTGATGCTAGCCGAACAGTCTTCGCCTATCGCATACATCCCGTTAGTGTCAAGGTAATACCGCAGCCGGTTGTTGAAAGCACCAGAAACGTAGGTTGGAAGCAGCGTTGGGAAGATATCATTCTTGCCATAACCGACAAAGACAATGCCAGTACCATTATAGTAGAACCGTGAGCGAATGTAGTTGGTGAAGCCACTCACCCAGTCGTCAAACATATCCTTGGGCAGGTCGTCCTCTTTTATCTGCTCCTTCAGCGTCTTCAGCGACTCCTTGCCATATGTGCGTATTTCCTTCTCACTGACATCCTCCAGCTTAGGATTGACACCCGCGTCTGTTGCCAAGGCATCAACACCTGCGATGCGGTCTCTCAGATGCTGACGCAGTAGATCCTCTTCGTTAAAAAAATCATCATCCATGGCGTCGATCTCTTTCTCCATATTGTCTTTCGCCGCCGCTTTCACATTATTATAATAGGTGGCTAACTCTCCGTCGAGATAATCCTTTTGCTGTTCACTGCTGCAAAAGAACTTCTCGTCACGAAGAAACTGGTAGAAGTCCTCGGCATACTCCACGACGGTGTCAAACTGTTTTCCGCCTCGCTTGTCATAATACAGTTTGAATATCACCTCCCATGGCACCTCCATGAAGTCGACATTCTGAAAGAACATCACGGCAACATGATTATCCTTTGACAACCGGAATATCTTTGTCGTCGTATTGTAGATCTTCATTCTGTCTCCTTTTACCACCGTCAGCGCGCTGTCAGCCGCCAACACCGCCGCCCGCTTGTTCAAGATTCCTACGATTGCTGTCATAACTCTATATAGTTTATGGATGCAAAGGTAATGAATAGGTGTGCCATATAGTGACACAAGAAAGCATGTAAGGCAAACTTTCTTACCCTATCTGATATTTTCGCTCTTCAAATGTTCAAGCAACCTCAGTACTTTTGTCACCTGTGAGTAGGCTATCCTGTCTTCCGGATGTAATGCTGCCAGTTCACTAAGCGCCTCGCCATTCTTCTTTGCGTTGTCAAGATTACCGTACCTCACCAGAAAATCATAGAGCTTGGTCCTAACAAAGTACTTTTTTGTCTTCTCATAACCGGGCATGTATCTTTGCAATTCGGGTAACAGCTGCTCGTACGAGGTGTAGTGCTTGACTTGCAACGTCGGCAGAAAATGAAGAAGAAACCAAAACTCTGTACACGGATTAGTCTCTATGAACATAATACCCTTGTTTTCCTTTCTGTTCTTGAAGACCTGGTATTTTTTCATCTCCGCCGGAACACTGTTAAGTCTGTCCATGTCGAGCAGACAAACCACATAATCGTAGCCTTCCTTCATCTTTGCTTTGGAGAGCTTTAAGAGATGATCAATGTCTGAATGTGCAGGGAAATCAGGTGCCAGGCGGAAAGGGTAGCGGCATGTCACGCGCAAAGAGTCGAAATAGAACCACTCCGTCTCCCCCTCTCCGATAATTGCTATACTCTTTTTCATTTCGCAAGCTCGTTTAAGTCAAGATACTGGCTACCGAGGAAGGGAAGGCTGACGAGCTTCCCCTGTCTGTAAGCATTATACGGCGACATCGTCTTATGGAGTCCCATTTCCGAGAGACGCTCAAGATGGGTTTCCGCATCGCTGCCCTTGTCGGTAAACCATACTGCATCACGACGGATGAAGTCTTCGTTGAGCAGATTGATGTCATGGGTCGTGAAGAGCAACTGCGAAGTATTCTCACTGTTGGCAAGAAACACTCGTATGAAATACGACAGTAGTTCATAGTGCATGCTTGATTCCAACTCGTCAATCATGACAAACCGCGAGGTAAACAGTAGCTTTTGCAATATGGCCGCCATGCCAAGGAACCGGATGGTACCACGCGACTCATATCTTTCGGGCAACTCGAAATTCTCACCATTGGCAGAATGTTCAAAATAAAGTTCCCGCTCATCGCTCGCCCTGCCCAATTTCAGATTATCGATGTTGAAATCGGATGCACGGAGCATATAGAGTAGAAAACTCTTCAACTTCCCGTCTGTGTCCTTAGCGAGAAGTTCTTTGGTATAATCAGACAACGACTTCTCGGGTGTCAGTTCATCGGCAAAGGCAAGGGAGAAGAAGTCATAGACACTATTCAATAGGCTCATTTCCACATTCGACTTACCGAAAGCAGCCAGCACAGTGCAATTGTTGATGGTATTCCCCTCAATGATAGTTTGGCTTTTCTGCGAGAGTTTTGTCTTTGCACTGAAAATCACTTCCGATGCATCAGTATCACAGTTATATCTCCGACGATAAAGAGAAGAGGGACGGTTGGTCAGATAGACATCCAACTGCTCTTCGTATATCCGGGTGTTGTCAAACTCCACGGAAAGAATGTATCTTTTCCCTTCGAGGTAGAAAGTCATGGACATCCTGCAATGTCCGCCGCGCGAGACATCATCCAAAAGGAAGGGTACCCACTTCAACTGCTCATTCTTATCTGAAGGCGTATAGACCATCAAGCGTCGGAAATACGCCAGCGCCTTTAGGACATTGCTTTTACCCGAAGCGTTGGAACCATAAATTAATCCTATCTTCAGCAAGCGCACGCTGTCACCCACCGGGCGGATATATTCCTCCTCCATAAAATTATCGCGTGATGCGATGAAGCTCAGCCGTTGTTCCGAGCGTATGGAAAAGAAATTGCTGACTTTAAATTCTGCTATCATAGTTAACGTATCAATTGGTGCTACAAAGATAAAACAAAATTCCTTATTCAGCAAATTTAATTGGTGTTTTCGTGAAGAATAGACTCATTCTTTCATTAAAAACACGGCAAGAGCCATTATATTGTAGACCAGAACACCTTAACAGCAGAATAGTGAGATAGAGGTTGAATGCGTATCTCCGTTCTAAGTTGCTGATTGTGTGAACACGACTGTGACACATGTCCTTTCTCTTTCGGGATGATGCCGGGCGTGAACAGCACTCGCCACCCCATAATGTGTTTCGCCGTGTGCGGGCGGAACGGCATGCGGATGGCAATGTCGTTGGTGACGTAGCCGATGACGCCACCAACCAATGGAGCGAGGATGCAGGAAGGGGTGATCTTCAACCAGTCAATTCTAATAACTCAAATCCAAGCCCAAGATTTTTATTACGGATTACAATTGATTCATAATCAGCGGAAATTCTATCATAAGATGTCTCAGGAACAATTTCGCTTAAAAACAGCATGAACTTTTTTATTAGTCACGCTGTTTTTAAGCAAGAATGTCTTAAGCATTATTATTCCCTTTATTCCCAGACATTATTTTGCCTGCAAGAATAATTCCACCGACAACAGCTGCTCCTATCTTTAGAAGTCCGCTTTTTGTGTGTTCATCTTGTTTGTTTTTTTTTGCCATAATAATTCTGTATTAAGTTATACTTCTTTATAGTCAGCATCTTCCGCATCGAGAAAAGCTTTTACCTTAGAAGAATAAGCTTCCAAGTCTTTCACTCTTTGCTTCAATACTGCAATCTGATTTTCACGCTCTTTCAGTGTCTTCTCAAGCTCAATGTATTGAGGTGCAAAGTTCTTGATATACGCTTCCTTGCTGCTAAAAGATTTATCTATTTTATCAAATGAACCTCTCAGCACGCTTAAAACCTGTGTCTTTGCCTCGTCAAGATCTTTTGCTTGCTTCCACTTCTTGTACCACCCATAAGCTTCCATCCCGATATTGAGACCGAATGCTGCCCATCCAAAACCTTTAGTGACATTTTTGGCAAGGTTGGTAGCTCCCCAAGGCTTAAATTTTATGTTTTTAAACAAAGCATCTCGGACAGCTAACACTTGGGTGTTATCTATTTTTATACCCTTGAGATATTTAGATCCCTGTTGCGCTGCGCCTAATAAGAATTTTTCTTGTGCGCCAAACCCTTTTTCGAAGGTTATGGAAGAGGCATTAACGACACTGTCTATATTACTAGCAGCTCCTTGAAGAATGTTATCGATTTCTCTCTCGAAAATTGAAAATGAGAGCTTTCCGTCGGCTCCTATTCCCACTTCCGTTTCAAGAATTTCTCCAAAGGTCTCTACAGAAGCTCCATTTATTTCTGCTATCAAACTATTCCGATAGCTATCAAAGTCCTCTACTAAAGATTTCTTAGCTACTTCCAACTCTTTAGACAAATTATTTTTTTCTAAAGCCATATCTCTACCAGCCTCTTCTGCTTTAGGCAAAGACTTCTCCAACGGCTTTATCGTTTGGTCTATCGCTGCTTTTGTGGACGACACGATGTCTTTAATAGACGTAGCTGTCGCTTTACCTTTAAGTTGATCCGCATCGCTGTTGTTCACAACATTAGAAAGCAAATTGCGAAGATTATCAATATGAGAACGCTTCAAGTAATCACTTTCTTTAGAGAACCAATACGGCAGTCCCTTACCCTTTGGATCTGCAGCAATACACACAATATGCAAGCGGCTTTCCTCATCTGGAGTCAAGTTCATCGTACTTCTAAGACGAGAGATAAGATTTCCTTTCTTTACCTTAGAGCCATATTTGTAGTCTTCCTCATCGAGCAAATCGTAGCCTGCCTCATCCATTTTATTTATAACAAAGATAGTTGAATCAAGCTTGCCCAAGTCGCGGAGCACCCATTTAATAACGCCCACATGACTGTCCTTTAGAGGATTAACTGCATCACACACATATATTATAATGTGTGCTTCAGAAATGTATCTCTTGGTTATGTCTGAGAATTTAATGTTTTCTCCATTGACCTCTTTCTCTTTGGTTCCAAAGAGTCCCGGAGTATCAACTATTTCAAAACCTTTTTTTAAGCCCATAGGACGATAGACTTTCAACTCATCTGAGGATTCGTCGGAATCTATTTTCATGGTATCTTCCAGACGACCCAATAAACCAGCAATAGCTGTTGTCTTGCCATCAGAAAAACTACCTAGGAGAACAATTCTGACAATTCCATCTTTTATGGCACTACGTATGCTTTCTATCTTAGACAAGAGAGATTGCAGATTGAGGCCATAATTCACTCCCTCCCTGACAAGCTTGTCAACTTTGTCAAGAAGATCATTTGTGTTGCCAAAATCAAATTGCTTCATATTCTGTTATTTAGATATTATGTATTTGTTGCTTTAGTTCATCAACAATATCGTCTATTGCATCTACAGAACGAATTTCTTTGTCGACCTGTTGAATTAACAGATTTCTGCGTCGATTAGCTTGGTTTCGTATCTGAATTATATCCTGTCGAATCTTGCTTTCTACTGATTGTCGGGATCTTTTAATCACATCTTTTATACTTCCTTTGGCAGAACTTACTCCATGGTTTCCAAATGCTTTCGCCCCCATGCTTCCAAGGAAACCCACACCAGCTCCTACCGCAGCCCCTATTGTTGTTCCAACAACAGGGAAAAAACTACCAATAAATGCACCTGTTGTAGCACCGCCTACAGTACTTCCAGCAACATCCCCCACATCATCCAAGTTAGTATCAAGTTCAGCCAAGCCATCTTCTAATGTATGAATATCAAAGCTAACATCCGTATTAAAGTGGAAATCAAGAGACTTAGAGAAGTCGACACCAGCGATTTTTCTTGATTGTGCTACAAGTTGATTTCGTGTAAACTGTACTTGCAGATTGGATTCTTTGGTCAATCGCTGGCGCAATTCTTTCGCAAAGAATCTTGTTTGATTTCTAATGAATTGCTTCTTAGTCTCTTTATCATCATCAGAATCAAGTTTATTAAACAACTCTGTTCTCAAATCATTGAATTGCTGTCTAATGCAAGACTTCACCCTGCTTTCTATCTTTGTAGGAAGTGCTGACAATTCTGAATTTACACTCCTTCTGAAATCTTTAAGCATCTTCAACTTCAATGATGCACCTTCATCCTTGTTGTCTTGCATGGCTTGATCCAACTGTCTTTGGATCTTAAGCGTGAGAGCTTTAAGTTTTTGCTGATTTGCCTTTGCAATCTCATCTTTGAAATTTTGAGATTTATTATCAACTGTATTCAATAATGTCTGGAATTGGCTAAATTTAAGCACATTCTCTGCTGAGCCAAAATATCTGAGCAACTTCTTCTGATTCCTAATCAGACTTTGAAGATAATCCGTCTTTCCTGAAAAAGAAGCCTTAGCACACATAGCTAATAGAGCTTGAATCGTTATATTGCCTTTATACACATCCCCGAGAATCTGCTTAAAGCTCTCTTTAATAAGTCGCTCATTCTTAATCACGCCTGTAGTTAAAAGAGTTTTTCGTTCTTCTTCTTCATCATAATTGGACACACTACCGCGCACGTTCTGAATAGAATAAACGATAGCCCAGTCTCCAAGATATTTCTTTATTTTTTCGGCAGTCCCTGTGTCCGGTTTTTTATTATGCCCCTGCACATAGAATACGCAATGCGCCTTTGACAGCGCTTCTTGAATAACATCCTTGAATTCGCTTTCATTTCCTTCAATACCAGGAACATCTATCAGCGTAAAAGGATGTCCGTTGATGGAGAGATTATACTCGTTATACTCCTTTGTAAAGTCGTGCTGCCCATCACCAACAATTAACCCATCAGAGTTTTTGGGTCTGTTAGGATCGAATAAAATTCTAAAAGTCTCTATGATAGTACTCTTACCAGCGTTCGTCTCTCCGAAGAATGCTATGACAAGTTTATCCCACCGTACATTCTTTATGTTGTTTTCAACTTCTTTCTTCAAGTCATCTAATGTTGCCTCTAAGGTTGCAATCAAGTCTTTCTTTAGTTTAACAAACTCATCATTTGAGAAACGTAACTGAGCCAACTGATTGATTGCGGTCGCTAAGAAAGCATCAAGTTGTTTATACTTTAAGTCAACTCTCTCCTTAAGAGAGGAACTTGTTTCGGAATGTACGCCTTGAGGATAGTCTGTTGTAGAGCGAATGGTGGGCTCAACGCTTCCATGCTGATTTGCATTGACTACAGATTGTTTCTTTGTCTGTTTTGCTTGCAATTTCCTGAGTTTCTTTTCCCATCGTTTGGCTTCTAACTCATCTTTAAACACGCCTCTCACTCCTTGCCCGTATCTTTGAGCAAGTTCCATGCATGCTTTCAAGTCGCCATTTTGAGCAAGTTCCTTTAATTGCTCAACTGATAAGGTAGCATAATCAATAGCAACGTCCTCCTCTTTAATGCTATCTTTAGTTTTCTCAGACTCCGATTGTGGTTTGGAATAAAGATCAACAGCTTTGTCCATCCATTTCCTTGCCAATGACATGTCTGTAAACATCGTCTTTGTGCCCGTAGCATAGATGATGGATAATTGAACACAGGATTCAACTTGGTTATTATTGGCATCTTCTTTAAGACGCTTAAAATCCTGGTCACTTATCTGAGAAACAGTTCCTCTCTGCTGTAAATGAGTCAAAGCTAAATGTCCCCACTTGCGAGCTGATGAAGGATCACAAAACACTTCTTTGGACCCTTGTGCATACTGGCGCATTAAATTCAGGCACGATTCTACATCACCGTTATGTGCTTTGTCCATCAATATGTTTATGTTTGCCATATCTACATTAAATAAAGATTTCTAAGTCCAAAAGGCGGGTTGCAGAGTAGCTTTCCTTTAAGAGTAGCCTCCACTTGTTTTCTCATTTGAGCCATAGGTCTTAGGTTAAAGTGATTATACGATAATGTTGTTGACTATCACCGAGAAAACCGGTGTGAACTCCTGCTGTTCACACTTCCCTGTAGTCAGGCTCTGGTAAAACCCATAAAGAGAGAAAATATGAAAGAGGAATCCACACCGTATGCGCGGTGTGAACCCGCTCATACCATTTCCGTTCTTCTTTATAGTTTCAATTTACCAGATTTCGACTACAAGAACAGTGTTGTCTGCACGAGGACACAAGTTTGTTTAGGCCTAAGCCTGCAAGACTGGCTGCACTCGGCATAAAAGCAAGCTTTTCTGCGCTCGTTAGCACAGTCTTTCGTGACTTTGGAAAGAGAGGTTAAAGCGTTGCCGCCCTTGTTCTCTCAATCCAACAGCAAATTTAGGGAATGTTTCTCAAACTTGCAACTAAATCACGAACTTTTTTTGTGGATTCCTCTTGTTTTTTGTATCAGAATTCCATGAGTCTCATAACGAGGTTATTGAACGAGTCGTTGAAATTAGACAGTGCGTCCATGAGAACAGACTGTTTCTTCAACGCCTGCTCCGACATGTCGTCGTCGGTCAGCGCAAGAATTTTGTCGGTTATCTGATCGATGCGGTCGGAAATGCGGTCCATCTGCTTGTCAAGGATAGGCACTTGCAGCTTGAACTTGTCGAGCTTAGCACCTGTCGCAGTCTTGAAAGCGTCGAGTTCGGCATCGATTTGCTTAAGACCAATACGCATGTTGGCAAAGGTATGCATAATGTCAGTCATGTCCGAAGAAATGCTGTTTATGCTGTCAAGCGACGACAGCACGCGATCAGCAGCAGAACTGATTGCTATGACACCAGCATTGGCACCATTGTTTTCTATCTGTTGAGGAAGCTGCTCCTCGAAATCTGCTTTGTTTTGTTCCATTGTGTCTTTGTCTTTTTTGTGGTTATTTGAAATTGTCGAGGAAACTGCCGACAACACTCTTCTTCTCTAAGTCTTGCTTGGGTATGTAGATATATCCGGCTTTTTCCCTATATCCGTCATAATTCCGCTTGATGATTACTCTTCCTTTATTCACAAGAGGCTCAGTGAAATGCTCATCCAATGAGGCAATTCCACCTATAACCAGCAGCTCGCAGATAATACCCAATACCCAACGAAGCCAAACTGCCCAACTCAGATTAATGAACAGTATGGCAACGAGCACAAATGCAGCCAGCATGCAGATGTTTATGGCGGTCTTCGTTTTCTTCAAGGTGCTGTTGTTTTCTTGAAGGTCATAGACGTTGCTGGTGTAATCATCAAAGAACGACGGCTCTGGCAGCAGCATCCCGTTATGTTGCTTAACACCTTCCAAACGTTCCATAACGCCGTCAATACCGCCAGCGGGCCTTCGCGATTGCAATCCGGTGTCGAACAGTCTGCTATTGTTCTCGCTTATCTCCACCGACAGCAGCTGGCTGTCATGCAACACACATAATTCTTTGCCAGAGACCGACACGCTGTTAGCAGAATACCTGTCTATCATTTCCAGCAAATCAGGCTCACCCAACTGTTTCAGGATGTCCTTATTGACATTCCAATATGTAGGCTGCCTCAGTTCTGACTGCTGATTTCCGCCTATCCATGCATTGTATTCTGCCAGAATGTATTCCGCCATCGCCTGGTTAAAAGCTGCTGCACGCAACATGCCAAGTGACGAGTCAATATTGTGGTACAGGAGGTTGGCATAGCTGTCATTCCTCAATCTCTCCATGTCGTAATCTTTTGAGGTATAGCTTTCAAGCAGTTTCGAGAATTTGCTTGTCAAATGTTCTACTCTCGGCAATATCTTCTGTAAAGCACCTTTTTTAGCATTGGCTATTTGCTGCTTCTGAACCAAAAGGGCATCAAGCACTTTGTTGCGCTTGTAGGCCGCATAAGCGTCACCGACCCCCTTTATGGCAGCAGAGACAGTCATTCCTGCAAACTGTATTGCGTCTCTTGTGGTGCTTGAGTTACGGCCTCTGGGCATTGACATTGCCAAGTCTGTAAGATTGCTGACAAATTGGGCGGCTTTCGTAAACGAGCTATCGACTTTCTCTCCCAGCTCATTGAGCTGTGATGTTATAACCTTTTCTATCTCCTTCAGCTCCGCAAGGTCTGCGTTAAGGTTCGAATTCGTAGGTTGAGGAACATGACTTTTTTTATTTCCCATTTCTTATGTCTTTAATTTTATAATCAGGATGCATTCTTATTTTAATCTAAACTTAACGGGTAATTTATATCTTACGCGCACTTCATTGCCGTCCTTTTTGCCAGGTTTCCATCTCGGCATTGACGAAATCACGCGATTTGCCTCTTTGTCGAGTAATGGATCTACGCTTCTCACAACGCGGATATTTGACAAAGTTCCATCGCGTTCAACGACAAAGGACACCACGACACGTCCCTGTACGTCGTTTTCACGTGCCTGCTTGGGGTACTTAATATTATCATTCAAATACTTCTCCATGGCTTCCCCACCGCCGGGGAACGATGGCATAATGTCAGCTTCTTCATATATAGGTGAATTGTCGGTAACTTTCTTTTGGGACGACAGCTCGTAAGAGCGTACATCTAAGCTGACGGTAGTTGACAAAGGATTAGCATTAACGCCGACATACGCTATCACAGCCGTACCTTTGTCGTCGTTCTTTAAGAGAATGTTATTTACTATACCAGGCTCAGGCCGTTTGCTTCGCTTAAGTTCAAAGCCCTTTGCTTTTAACATGTCAATGATTTGCGAGTCTATATCAACATTAAAGAATTCCAATTCAGGTCTCATTACATTATTTAAGTCATGCAGAAGCCAGACAGCCACAGAACCTTTCTTGGTGTTGACAACACTAAGCGTATTATGAGTTTCCCCCAGATAGTCCTGCTTTTCCACTTTAGCATCACAGTTGAACGTATATACGACTTCAGGTTCATCACCTCCAAGGGAGTCTTTCGCGAAGCCAAATGCGCCGAGAGAGCTTAACAGTCTGTTTTGTCCTTGCAGATTAAGGTCTATGAGTGTAGTAGCTTGTTCGATGGGGGTATTTCCTAGAGACTTAGTCGGTTGCTCGGCATCTTGATGAGAATGATTTGATGAGCAACCGTAAATGAGAAACGCTGTCAGAACCAATAAAATGATTCCAAAAGATGGGTAATGAATATTTTTCATAGTTTATGACATAAATAAGTTATAGCATGTTTCTTATCTCCTCACCCAGCTTCTTCCACCATTCGTGGAGTAGTACAGTCCCTTACTGGTGTTGGCGAGCAGCGTGTTGCCCTCGTCCTGAAGGTTGAGGAAGTCGCCGTAGGAAGTATTCACACAACGGGGCGAGAAACTGCGGGCGGCGTTCGTCGAGACGTAGAGGCCACGGGAAGTGGCGGCAAGGATCTCACGGCCTACAAGGAGCAGGTCACGGAAGGTGCCGTAGGAAGCGTTCGTGCAGCGCGGAGACCAGGAACGGCCGCCGTTGGTGGACACCTCAATGGTGTTGTTGCTTGGTTTAATGCGGAGAAGTTCTCCCTTGGAGAAGAGGTCTCCGCCTGTTTTGATGATCTGTGGCATAGTATTATGATAAGTTTTTGAGTTCTTTGGTTTATATGTTGTGCTTTCAGCTTGACGTTTTTTTTGTGACACAGCCGCCACGGGCATGATGGCAATGAGAAGAAAGAGAAGGCGCGGGCATACCCTCCGATATTTTGCCCACGTAGGTTCTCGCACAACCCGAATCAACAAAACAGCAGGAGCAGCCCACGCCATATATAAAGCATGGGCATCACTCGCTATCCATTGACTGATTCGTTTCAACTTGCGAGATTTACGTGAATCAAACGGCAGCGTGACGCTTATCATAGTCCTCAAAGTCCGGCGACCATCTCTTATGACAGTCATTCCGAATGCAAACTTACGAAGAATATCGTTACGATGCAACTTTTTGGACAAGTTTTTTAGATAAAATAGGCTTCGCCTCAGCAATCTCAAGCGAGCTTGATTGCATTCGGCTTGCTCTATT
>ULKL01003999.1_pt1 | contig 14296 bp, 11 predicted proteins | sample 1951161 | NCBI WGS metagenome assembly ULKL01 (sample SAMEA4835501, study PRJEB28245) | human gut metagenome | biome: gut microbiome; material: fecal sample | place: Denmark | collected 2008
TAGGTGCCATGATATAACCGACCACAGGAATAGCCGCTGCCGAACCATAAGCAGAGATCGCGTTTTGGGCCGTCTGCGCCACCGCTTGAATAACCTGCATGGCAAACAACTTTTTGTTCGCCTCGTTCTTCGCTTTGGCAAGGGCGGCTTGCTTCTCCTTTTCAAGCTTCGCCACCTTGTAGTTGTTACCCTCTGCCGCAGAAATCTCCGCAGAATAGCGGGCATTTATGGCGGCAGTTTCCTTCTCGAGTTCCGCTTGGACGAGAGAAGAAACGCCACTGAATATCTCTCCCATGCCACTCATGACAGTGGAGAACGATTGCGTAACGGCTTGCCCGGCATCGCTCTCCAACCAATTAGCCAATTTCTCATTAGCTTTCTCCATGCCATTCTTTGTGACGCCAATACTATCAATGGCATATTTTTTACGAAGAGCCAACTTTGCCTTCTCGAAAGCTTCCTCAATGCGCAGTTTTTCTGCTGCATTGTCGCCAGCAGCTTTCATCTCAGCTGCATACACTTGTTGCAATGCAGCAAGAGAAGAGTCATATTGCGTAAGTCGTTCATCCGCGTTTGCCCCAAAGTACTCCTCTTTGAGTTGCTGTTTTACTTGTTGCTGTTGTTGGATAATCTTTTGCTGATTAGCAAACACCTTGTTCTGATATTCCTTTTCAGCTGCCAAGCGTTCCTTGGTGCCTTTCTTGTAAAGCTGCACCACTTTGCGAAGATGTTCCAACTCAGCCAACTCCACCGCATCTTCGTAAGTCTTGGTATCAGACAAACCATCAATATAGCGTTGCTTCAATTCTGCAAGTTGCGCATTATACGCTTTATCTTCTCGTTCGCGAGAAGCAGAAGTTGCGTTCTCCTCCTGTTTCTTCATAGCCTCCTGGTATTGCGCTTGCGCCTCCAAGAGGTCTTTAGCAGAAACGTCAGAACGCTCCATCTTCTTTTTCCAATACTGCACGTTGATCTCGTCCATGCGTGCGGTATATTGCTCATAATCCTTCTCACCTTTGGCATACGCAATGCGGTTGAGCGCTTCCTCTTTCGCTTTCCAATCATCGGGAGAGTTTTTGCGGTCAGTCTGCTTTTTCTTTGCTTCCGCCAAGTTCGCTTCCGCTTCGGCTTTCTCCTCTGCGGTAATCTTCTTGTTGGCAAGCACTTTTTGATAAAATTCTTGCTCAATCTCCTCCATACGAGAGACATAAGCTTCATAGTCCTTCTCACCCTCCATGTAGGCTTTCTTATTGAGCGCATTCTGTTCTTTCTGCCAATCTTGTTCCGCCTTGAACTTGTCCGACTTTTTATTCTTCTTATCATCGTCCACTACAGGCACACCGCCACCACCTCCACCAGTGTTCGTGACGACAGGTTTATGATTAGTTTCCTCGGCAGCTTGTTTGCCGAGATCATCGCCATAAGTGTCTGTAATAGCTTTCTGACGCGCATTCAGTTTTTGCAGTTCCTTGCGTTTGCTGTTCGCTTTACTTCGTTTGCGTGCAGCTTGTGAACCATTGGCAATACCGCTGTAACTCGCCATTGTTCCGCCCGCAGTACCATAGCTATACATCGTGTTCCCCTTGGCAGATTCAACCTTCTTCTGCTTTTCATCATACTCCGCAGCTTCCTCGTCCAACTGCTTAATCTCCATGGTAAGTTTCGCCTTTTGTTTGCCAATCTCTTTAAGCAAATCCTTGGCACCTTCCAACTCATATTTCTTGGCAAGAGAGTTCAGATAGTCGTCCAAGGCATCCTTGTTCTCCTTATACTTACCCGTAGTAGCGTCCAACTGCGCATTGTAGTTCGGGATAATTTTGTTCAGTGCTTGCACCGCCTTTTGGCGATCGTCCAAAGAAAGTTTCTCATTACGTGCCACTTTGACCAGTGCATCAATCTTGTTTTTCTCCTCCACAATACCTTCCTGACCTTTCAGGCGAACAGCAGCCAAAGCCTTTTCGCCCTCGGCAGCTTCATTCACCTTTTTAGTCATCTTGTAAATGCCATAGCCAAGCGCCACAGCAGCAGCGAGCAAAACACCCCAACCCGAAGCGAGAGACAAACCCTTTCGCTTCAAGTCCACCATGAGCGAGGATTGACGCGCCCAATTACCTTGCAATTTGGCAAGCACAAGGTTGAAAGCAATATGCCCAGCTTGCAACGTATTCACAACCGCATGATACGCCAAAGCCGTACCCTTGCACACGGCATGCCATGCCGCTTGTGCTTTAAGCGCGATGGCATTCGCCTTCACTGCGATGGTATAAGCTACCACCATTGAAGTCAATACGATAATAGCTTCCTTGTTTCTTGCAAGGAAGTCTATTGTCGTACTCATAGCCTTCAGTGTGAGGGTCGTAGTACTGATTACATGCTTCATGACGGGCATCAACTTCTCGCCCAATTCGATAGCCAACTCCGTGACGCGCTTTCTTGCCTTGTCCAGTTCCGCTTCGACAGTCGAGTTCTGCACGTTAAACTCATTCGTTACCGATGTGGCATCTTCAAATGATTGGGTGGCTTGTTCCTGTTGCCACTTCACCATTTCGATGTTACCGGCTAAGGTCGCCAAAACTTGTGAAGCACGGGCGCCATTCTCACCCATGTTTTTGAAAACAGGAGCGAGTACGTCCATGTTGCCCAACTCCTTCAACTTTTGAAGGAGCATAAGTAACCCTTCATTTGTAGAACGTTTGAGCGCTTTGTTCAACTCGTCCAAATCCATGCCCGTAGCCTTGGCTATCTTGCTTGGCTCCTTGAACAAGTTCATAATGAGTTGCGAGAGTGCCGTTGCCGACATCTCGCACGCTTGACCTTGGCTATCCAATACCGCAGCAAAAGCCATAATTTGCGGAATGGTCATACCCGCTTGCGCCCCCACGCCAGCCATGCGCTTGCCAAACTCAGCAAGGTAGCCAGCAGAAGCCGTACAATTTTGAGAGAGGTCGTTGATTACAGAACCAACCGCTAACAAACTGCGCTCCGTTCCCAAGCGTGCTTCATCACCAAAGATATTTGTCAATTTCGACAAAGTAAGGGTTGCCCCGTCCCCGAGTTCGTCAAGCGCCACATTGATTTGGTCAGCAGCCTTGACAAAGCCCAAGACATCTTCCTTAGAGGACTTTCCGAGCCGCCCCGCTTCCTCTGCGAGTTTGTTCAAGTCCTCGCGTGAAGTACGGGTGTCCATCTTCTTAAAGTCCTCATTCAGTTCCTTCACTTCGTCATCAGCCAAACCCGTGAACTTGCGTACATTCGCCATCTCCGCATCCATTTCCGCAAAAGCGTTCACAGCTTTGCGTCCTGCCAACACAAGTCCCGTGCCGACAGCTGCCGCCCCTGCGATGATGTTGCCCCACTTATCCACAAAGCCATTGATGCGGTCCACAAGTCCCACATTTTCCTTTTCGGTCTCCCTTAGCTCCTCATTGACATTCGCAATTTCAGCCTTTACGCGCTTGATACTCTCACACTGCTTGTTCCACTCGTCCGTACCGCGTTCGATGCCATTCAAGGACTTTTTGAGTTCCTTGAGCGTGCGAGAGAGTTCCTTGGGTGATGCCTTATCCAGTCTCTTCATGACATTCTCCACCCCTTGGGTTGCACTCTCAATCTGCCCAATCTGGCGGCGGGTCTGCTTTAGTTCACGCTGGAACTTCTTCAGCTGGACTTTATCGCCCGCAGCTGCTGCTTTTGTTATTTTATCTTCGAGGTCGCTCGCTTGCCGTTTCAACTGTTCGAGCATATTTTGCGCCTGTTTGCCGTTCACTGTAAGCGTGACCGTAGCATTTGCATTGATGTCTGACATAGTCTTTCCTTTTTGGGTGTTATTATAAGCACAAACTTAGCCATGCGCCAAAGAAGCAAAAAAGACGATGTATCAAGGCTTTTCCACTCCCGAAGTGTGCGTGATTTTTGAAGAAATCCGTGTTTTGTTAAGTAGTAGCAAAACAAAAGCCTTGATACAGAAGTCTTTAGGGGATTGTTAAGGGGTTTCCCCTTAACCCCTCCGTCGGAAGACCCCCCGACCGCCCTACATCGTCAAACCGCGAACACCCCCACACCAAAGCGGAATATGTAAACATATCTTAAATAATACCCTTGTTTGAGTTCCTTAGCCCCGACAAAAGTCCCCAAAATGCACGAATGCCGAAAAGAAAGAAAGCGAAGAACTTACAGAAAGAGCAACCAACGCACACACCACACCCACACAACAAAATACCCCCGAAGTTTCCACGAATACACCCCGAAGTTTCGCAAATACCACGATTGCACACTCCAAGTTTCTCATGTGCATAGATGCCAAGTTTCCACCCACCCAACAAAGCACCCCGAAGTTTCGCAATGCGCTCAAATCCAAGGTTTCTGACTATCTAAAACGACCCTCCAAGTTTCCACCCACCCAACAAAGCACCCCGAAGTTTCACAATGCGCTAAAATCCGAGGTTTCGGACTATCTAAAACGACCCTCCAAGTTTCCACCTACGCAACAAAGCACCCCGAAGTTTCACAATGCGCTAAAATCCAAGGTTTCTGACTATCCAAAACGACCCTCCAAGTTTCTTTCTACTCATGAGGTTCGGGAGTTTCTGACTATCCAACGCCCCCAATGCACCCGACCGAACACCCACACCACAGCCCCGAAGTCTTTCGGGGTCTCTGATAGCCTCCAAAATCCGCTACCTTTCAAGGGAAAAATTCACACCTTGGGGGTCTCGACCTCCCACCGCCCGCGCCACCGCGAACGGGCGGTAATCCGTCTGTGTGCGTGCCGAAAAATGCCTAACACTTTAGCAGATGTTAATCTGCCATAGTGTTAGGCACTTGAAGGCACGTACTCAGACGACCGCTGACGGGCATAAAAAGTGTGTTGTCGTGTTTTAGCGGACTTGTCCGCCATAGCACGACAACACGCTTTGTTGCCTAAAAAAGGCACGCTGTGCGGTAAAACGGACTGGCGAGGCACGTAGCCTGTCCGCCAACAATAGAGCCTGCATCTTCTTTCGAGGTACGAGAAAGGTGATGTGGGCTTGACGGACTGACTTTGAAGCATGAAAAGTAGGTCCGCACATGAAAGAAGCCCAACCTCCCTTGAAGCATGAAAGGGTGGATTGGGCTTGGACGGAATGGCTTTGAACCCTGAGAAGCCTTTCCGCTAAACCGTGGGCTAATCTCCTTTGAAGCATGAAAAGGTGTTTAGCCCATTAAAGAAATTCAAGCATCGGAGTCCCGACGATGGCACCACCAAAAGGCAGCTAAGGCTGCAAGGAATGCCAAGGTCAAGATTAACTTGACAGGAAAAGTCCATGGTCTCGCCATGGACTCCCTCTGCTGAACCATGTTGGTGGAAGATTGCCGAGTCGCAGCGAGGCTGTCTTCCGCCCTTGCCTCTGTCTTGGTGCTCTCCTTTCGGCTTGACGAAAGGTGTGCGCCATAGATACGAATGGATTGCGGCTTTTGCCGGGAAGTCCTTTGCGCCTTGGCGTTAGAAGCACCTTGCAGCGCATGGGGAGCTTCGATAGTTGGAGTCTCTGCTCCAACCCCGAAGTTCACGATGCAGCTGTCGAACAAAAGTTCGGTGTGCCGCCACATCGAATCAATGCGTGACGTGTGCCACTGATGCCGCTGCACTTGTACAGCGGAGTCCGTGGCAAACGTGTTCGTACTTGTGACTTTGTGCGTACTGCGGCACGATGTGAGTAGGCACAGCCACATGATTATGGGAAAGAGACTGGCTTTCATAGGTCTTTCTGTACATTGAATGATGGGCAAGCCTTGTTAGAATACTCATTATGCCCATGCACAGTTGCATGGGGATAAACGAACTGAAACTGCTGCACGAGTTGGCGAAGTGCCTGCTTCTGCTGCGGCGTGCGTGTATCCTTGGGCGTTTTTCCGTCCTTGGCCACACCACCAATATAGCAGATACCAATGCTGTGGGCATTATGCCCCAGGCAATGGGCGCCAGCGATGTTCTCGGCACGTCCCTTGTGGACGCTGCCGTCCCGATAGATGACATAGTGATAACCTATGTCAGCAAAATGGCGTGCCAAGTGCCAACGGCGAATGTCCTCCACCGTGAAGTCCTTGCCTTCGGGGGTTGCCGAACAGTGAATGATCAATTCATTTATCTTTCTCATAGCGTTGTACGTTTTGCGATTGGTTATTCATCTTGGTTTCCTCGTCCTTGATAGCCTTATCAAGCGTTTGCATGATTTTACCCTCAAACTGCGTAACCTTGCGTCCATAGTAAATGCTTACTCCGAAGATTGAGCCAGCATAGATGAGACATTGTGAGAAAATCCACAGGACGGAGTCCGAGATTTCGCCTTTGGGCGGTGTGATGAACCCTGCGACTGCAAGGGCATAGCCGCCTACGAGCATGGCGAGGGCGGACCAAAATTGAATGCTTACTTTGGGTTTAGTCATTGTTCGTTACATTTAGGATTATCAAGCGTTCAGCTTTGTCTGAACAGTTTTCATTTTGTTTTCCAAGTCGTCCACGCGCTCGCCAAGCGTCATGATCATGTTGTAGAGGTTTACCAAGTCTGTTGAAGTGGCGTCCAATGTCTTTTTATCCTCCTTGCTCATGAGACCGTCCTTTGTGGAACTGGCTAACGGAATGGCGTCCGTGTAAAGCGCATTGAACTTCATACCAAACTGCGAGAGCACGTACTTGTTCGTGTTCACGTCCCATGCCATGCGGTCAGGGAACAGACAGCCCCAGTCCTCGGCATAGCTTATCGTCTTGCGGTCGCTGCCCGTAAAGTAAATGGCACGCTGGAACACCTTGGCATGGTTGAATATGATTTGTCGGCAATAGTCGTTCTCTATATTCTGAAAGAGCGTGATGCTCATGTGCTTCTGGTACGTGAGGTGCGCCACCACTATTTCGGCATTGCCCGAAATTGAAGGGTCGCGCAAGGCATTGAGCGCAGCTGTCTCTTCCAAGAAATTGCCCAACTCCTTGACGCGCGTGTTCAAAGCCTTCTGCACATCGGTCATGGCACGTGTGGTGGTCAATCCCGGCACGCTTGCCGTAGCCATAGGCAGTGTGACGCTGAACAGTTGCGTGCCTGCGGCATTGTTTGCCGCCAGCACGCGCGAACTGCCTGTATAAGTAAGGGACGTGGCTATGGTGTCTGTGACAGCGGAAACCGCCTTGTCGATGGTGCAGACGTGGTCATAATACTTGTTGAGCTGCTGCACCTGTGCAGCGGTCATCACGCCCGCACTCGAAGAGGTGGCGGCAGGGAGGGCAAAAGCATTGTTGATGCTTTTCAATTCCCCCGTGACCATGTTCAGGAGCGTGGCAGAAAATGCCACACTCACCTTGTTCACGTCTCCCAACTTGAAGTGCTGAATGACTTGCTTGGCTTCGCCCAACTTGGTTTTCCATGATTTTAGGGAAGCAATGTTTGTGTTGCTGTTGGAGATGGCAAGCTTTGCCCTTGCCATGTCCTCGGTGCAACTTGTAAGGCTCTGCACCTGTGCAGCGGACATCACCCCGGCTTGTGCGGTGGTGGCGGCTTTGAGGATTATGTTGTCTGCCTGTCGTTGTAGCACACCGCTTGAGGGGTTGCCCTGAATGACGGACAGACAGACTTTGTCTGTGCCGACAGTTCCGAGACTGATGCTCTGCAACAGCGTGGAGAGTTTCAGAAAATTGGCTTTCCAAGCCGTGAGGGACTGCAAGTCCGTGTTTGTTGCGGCAGCAGAGAGCAAGTCTGCCAAGGCTTGCAATATCACGCCCAAGTTCTCGGGCGTGATGGAGGCTTCGGTGCTTAATGCCCGAAAAGCCGTGATTTGCTTGGTTATGTTTGTCGTGTTCATAAGCTAATGATTGTATCTGAGGTACTTATCGTCCAAAGATTGGGCTACCACGCCCACAAATTCTTTGGCCATGTTGTCGGCAAGGAAGTCCCTTAGATTCATGACCGAAGCGTAATACTTGCGCGAGAACCAAGGCTTCTTTTTGCGCTTGCGCTCCCTGCCGATGTCCCCATTGTTACCGCGAGGAATCTCCTTACCCGTACCAAAGTTCTGCCAAAGTCCGTATTCTAAAAAAGACTGACTTAGTCCGAGTTCAAGGAAACGACCATCAGCCCTTAAAGGCAATGCCTTAGGCGAAGCGAGCAAAGCCCCTGTGTCAATTACATCGAGCAAAGTCATTTGCTCCTTCCATATTTTGAGCATGGTTTCATTGAAAGCCGTGACGAACTTCTCGCGTTCAGAAAAAGCCCGTTGCTCCGCATCATTCATTGTCCCATTCATCCGCATTCCATCTTAAATCAGTGAACGTGTCCACCGCAATTTGAAAATAAGCACAAGCGCAGCCCGAAAAGAAATACTCGTTCATCTCATTGAACGTAATGCGTTCATCGAGATAAATACACGATTGCTCCAATCGTGTCCGTTCCAAAATGAGCATGCTCATGAATTGGCGGAACACCTCTCTGAGCGTTTCCATGCAGGAAAGCCTAGCCTCCATGTCATCAATGGCATGGCGCATGGCAAGAAAGATGGTTTTCACACGCCTTGTGCGTGGAGTATTAGCGAGAGCGATATATCCCTGGCTCATATCACTCACACAAACAAAAGCCGTAGTGCTCTGCATATTTTGCAGCGCCTCTTCAAAGCCTTCCAAGCCCGACACACGGGCAAAGGTGAAGCCGTGAGCGGTAGCAAACTTGTTGCGAGCAACCAAGTTTTGAAAGAATGCTGTAGCATTCCAGTTAAGCGTATTTGTAGTTTCCATAGCAGTTTATTTAAGTTGGTTACGCAATTCTTGTGCTTCTTGAGCCTTGGCATCCAGTTCCGTCAAAGCACGCCAGCAGTCCATTTGCAGAATGGCAGCCTCCTTGGTAATGTCGCCTCCTGTGAGCGCACGAATTTGTGCGTTCATCGCCTGTCGGAGTTCCTCTCCGACACCCAAATCAGCACTCCCCAAGAGATTGCTTTTCTCTTGGGGTATGTTGGTGAAGAAATGAGGGAACATACGGGTGAAGTTCGCTTTGACAGAAGCGAACCAATAAAATACAGAAAGCAGTTCTGCTTTCTCCAAACAGACTTTATCCGAAAGTTTCGGATAAAGCAAACGCGCCATCTCCGCAAGGCATTCCATGCTTTGCGTGTGCAGAAAGCCTTGGTAATAGTTCTCGCAAGCGAGATAATCCTCAAAAGGTACGGCTTGCAAATCGGCAGCGACTGCCGATGCACCACCAATGACAGCAATGCGCACAGGCATGGGAGCAAAGCACTCCAAGAATGCGAGTTGTCGCGCAGCAAAGGTGATTTGCCAATCGGCAAGCACCACTTGGCGTTTGCTCTTTCTGTCTTTGACCAAACAGGCGTGTTTGTCAGTATGACAGAGCACAACCAATTCAGCCCATTTGTAGACGCAAAGGGCTAACACCTCATTCATCGGCAAATCGCGTGCGACTTGTCGGAAGAAAAACAGCAGTTGCTTGTCGGACAACTCCGACCATGACTGAGGTAGAGAAATAGAAAATGCTTCCATACCGCGAAAGTATGGAAGCATTGTAGAGGGGAAAAAGACGATTTTTTATTATGATAAACGGAATCTTATCGGTAAACGATACCATACACGTACAGGTTTCCCATTTTGTTTGCCTGGTACAAACTTTTTTAGTTTCTTTATTGCTGAAATAGCAGCTTTATCACATTCTGGTGACAAGGACTCTTCTACCTTTGTTTCACCGATTGAGCCATCTTTCTCAATAACGAACTTAATAGAAACTCGTCCTTGTATACCCTGTTCTTGAGCTATGGTTGGATAGACAAAATTTGAGAAAAGATCTTTTAAAATGGCCATATCGCCACCAGGGTATTGTGGCTGCTCTTCTACGATGGATTGTTCCACTATTTCAGAATTATCTTCAATAGAAGATGTGTTTCTCTCTTCAACTTCCTTAAATTCATATTCGTAGAGTATTTGACCATCTTTTACCTTAGCTAAATATAGCTTTTTAGGAATTAGTATAAGTTTGGGCGAATATTCTTCACTTACTTTTTCGGAAAAGTTTCCAATCAAAAAGATCTTTACCTTGTTTGTTTCTATTTGATAAGCTAAATCTTCAGAGATAATCGGAGTGGTAAACTCACAATCCGAGTTGTTAAAGTGAGTATCTTTTGAATTTATCAATATATATTCATCATTGAAATTTCTAATTAAGAATGAGAAGCATTGCTTGTCAAGATCAAATTGAGATTCAAAATCTGATTCAATGAAATAATCATGATTAAGAATGCAATCTCTTTCTGCCAACAAAAACTCTAAATCGGATTTGCCTTCGTCACTTTCTAGGAAATGCTTTTTCTTTAATGGACTATCCAATTCATCTTCAAGAGAGTTTGCCCCTATCACATCTTTTCGTATAACATCTATAACATGAGAATATTCCGTTTCATCTACAGGTATGGTACCATCGTCATCGTACTCGGTAGCACAATTAGGTGTTAATATATAATTCTGTGTTATCTCAGCATAGTCAATCTTTTTCAGAATGCGAACAATGGGGCTGTTCATTGGAGGATGGTTGCTGCTTTCATTACTTGCCTTTGTCGTAACTTGTACAGTTTTAGGTTTCACACGCTTGACGACTTTTTTTTGAGCCAAAGAAAGGCTTGGCAAAAGGGAAAGGAATGATAATATGATGTATTTAGAAAGATTCATTGTTAGCTTATATTTATTGTTTGGGTGCAAAGGTAGAATTTATTTTATAATTCAGAACCAATACCCACCATTCCTTTTATCATTCTTGTACCCATGATTTTCAAAGAGAGCAGCGGTTTCCGACTGCTTCCACTCCTCAAAAATTCCATCGGGAGCATTGCGGAGGGAGTTCACGACCTCAATGCAAGATGATATGGGGACTTCTCCTTCTTCCCGTAGCATATACAGTTCAATCGCGAAGATATGCCTCCAGACACGCTTGTAGTGCGGTGCAGATGGGGTCTCGCCCCATCTGCCCAATAGCTCTGCTTGGCGCAGAGTCGCCAAGAGTTCACAGGAGAAGAAATCATGCGCCAATCGTTCCTCGATGGCGATGAGTTTAGAATGCAGTTCCTGGTAATGCTGCCAAGAGTGGTCGGTGCTGCCGAGTTTCCGAGGCAGATCCAACCACGGGTAAAGCGTTTGCATGAAGTATTGGCATGGATCGCTTGTCGCCCATGCTTCCATATTTGCCAACAAGGGAAGCAAGATAGAAAGCGTGTCATCACGCATTTTCTCCAACGACAGGAGCAAGCGTTCCACGCGCTCCTTGCTGGCAGGGGCTATATTGGTATTTGAAACAACACCAAATCCATTGGGCGTAAGCACCAAATCCAACTGTGGCACGGCATGGAGCATGGCTTCTGCCACCACTGCCATACACGCGTAATGCAACAACTTGTTGTTGGCATCGCGTGTGAGCAAATCCGTAAGGACTTCCTCAGAAAGGAACGTAGTCGTGAGCCACGCTTCCGCCACCTCCAAGTGCGGTGCAATCTTATCAAAGAGCAAGGTTTCGCCTTGCACAGACTTCAAAACGTTCGGAACGAACATTAGAAGGACCTCGTTGTTAGGTATCAATTGGCTCATTGTTCATCAGATTTTGGATTCACACTAACGGCTTTTGCATCTCGGTTCTCGTCCAACGTGGTAAGCTGGATAAACGGACAGTCGGGATAAGCCCCGTCCCATTTGTTAAACCTTATAATCAATCGGTGTACATTAAACAAAAGGTCGTGATATGGTTTTTGCAAGGCTTGTGCAATCGTATAAAGCTCGCGCTTGTCGCTGCCCGAATTGTTCGTTTGCGATTTGCCAGGCACAGAACCCACAAGGTTTGAGTGCACACGCATGGTAAAGCACATCATGTTCACCGCCTCGATAATATCCGTAGCCCAGTCGCCACCCTCCTTGTCTGTCTCTATCTTGTTAATCACCACATCATGCTGTTCCTCCCCATTGGGAGATACATAAAACTCCGAGAAAAGCACCTTTCCCGAGTTCTCCATACCCGTGAGAAAGTTGATGATGTTGTCCTTTTCCTCGTTCACGCGCTCCTGTTGCTTCACGCGGTCAGTAATGCCCTCCGCCTTGAAGATATTGCTCCAAAACGATTTGGCAATCTCAATGTGGTATTTGATAGGTGCAGAGTTTTTCAACTTAGCCTCCTTCGCCACCCCAATAAGTTGCTTGATATTGTACCACTTGCCCTTGAAAAGCGAGGCATAATAAGGAATGGGATAATACGTGCTGTCAGGCGTCGGCACACGGCTGACCACGGCAAACTTGCGTTTGCCCTTCTTCACCTGTGCTTGCAAGTCCGTCCACGGACTTTGCGGGTTGAGCAGTGGAATGACCTCCACCTGTTCCGCCCGTACAGAGTTGCGCCAATTCGCGTATAACACCTGTGGTATCACGCCCTCCTTGTTGGCTGGCGCAAAGCGAACATAGCAAGCCTCCTTGCGCAGCACCCTCACCACCTTGTTGCCTTGTTCATTGAGAATTATCACGCTCACGGCAAAGCCGAAGTGTTTGAAATCCTGGCAAACACCGAGGAAATAACTCGCCATGTCGTTATCCAAGAAGAACTCCTCCACCTCGTTCACCACTTTTCGTTTGCACCATTCATCAGTTTGGTACACCAATCCGCTCCCATAGCACACCTCCGCATTGAACATCTGGCAAGTGCTCAATGTTTCATCACTTTCAATCAGATTGATAATGTCATACGGCATCTGGTCGTCCGCTCCCCAAGGCATATAGCTCACCTTGTCGCTCACGTGGCGCGGTGAAATCTCCTCCGCCTCCTTAAAAACCTCGCTGCTCTTGGTGGTGAACGCTGCCGCGGCATGATAGCCCGGCAAGTCGTTCACGCCCGTTATGTGTAAGTAATTGAAATCGCCCATAGTCTTGCGTTTTTAATGCAAAACTATGGGCGATGGAGTATTTAAGAAAAGACGAGGCTATTCAGCCATTGTTTGCACCTTGTCTTCTATAAATTGATACGTCAACATTCTTATATATTATGCGGCACAGAACAAAATGATGCAGGTATTGATTCTATCAAGCTTGAAGAATATACGGCAGTTTTAGAAAATAGAATCAGCTTGGATTCCATAGCTGGAATTTATAACGGTGTGTTACCACCTATTGTTGAAAGAACACTCACATTAAATGCTGGTGGTACTTATTTGAGGGCACGGACATTCAAAGAAAAGCAGAACGAACAGGAAAGGTTAAAAGGTTCTTTCCAAGTGCTTGACGGCAACATATTGATGCTTGTGCATCCTGCGAGTGGGGACAATATATTCTATAAGGTGATGGAGGACAATAGTATTATTTTTATAGACTCGTTTGGCAACGAACCTAAAAAAGTGGTTAGGAAAAACTACATTCTAAAAAAAAGAAAAGGGTAAAACGTAAATAAACTGTGTTAAACTATAATTATTATAGCCTGACACAGTTTATTTTATACTCTATGTAAATTGCAAATTGTAAGTTTTTCAAATATTTTTTTTGATACACTCTTAACAGAATCTCCTCAATTGGATAATTCACGTAAACCTTAATAGTTTCCTAACGATAATAAAAAGTAATAGCAAGATTCCAACTATGTACAAAAACTTAATAAATCGTATTGTATTTGCTTTCTCCTCATCAATTTCAATACATTGGTAATTGTCTTTAATCTTATTGTATTCATCGTTGTCTATATCTTTAAATGATATGTCAGAATGTCCTTTGTTTCTATTATAACCAGTTTCATACGATACTAAATATTTTATGTTATTCAAACTGTCAGTACATTTCAGTAATACAGAAGTATCATTATAAGCATAACCCAAAAAATTCTTTATTCTAAAACTGCTTTGTTTATATCTAAAACCAATACCCACTAACTCAAAGCCGTCTTCATCAAGTAAACAAAAGCTCTGAGGATAATCAAAATTGATTTTTGGTGTTAATCCATATGGCATATTTTTATTACAAAAACTACTCTCTACTCCATAATAATACCCAGTTTTATCGTATCTAAGATACAATAAAACAAGTACAAGAAACAATACTCCAAACCCGCTAAATTTCATTACATTTTTCATAAAATAGTCCGTTAAAAATTGTAGAGTTTAGGCTGGCAGCCGAAAGCTGCCAGCCAATGGATAAATCTATCAATTTGTTTTTTGTCTTCAACAGGTTTAATAAACTTACATTTTCCAGAAAAATCAATCATGGCTTTGGGAGAATAGTCTTCTTCTATAACTTTTTGGCTAACACATTGTAAAG
>ULKL01030030.1_pt1 | contig 14089 bp, 13 predicted proteins | sample 1951161 | NCBI WGS metagenome assembly ULKL01 (sample SAMEA4835501, study PRJEB28245) | human gut metagenome | biome: gut microbiome; material: fecal sample | place: Denmark | collected 2008
TTGTACGTGAAGCCGGACAGCAATTAAGTGGCTCCTCAGCCGGTCAGGCCCTGAAGAATGGTTATGGCACCATGAAGGATGCCTATGATCGTGGAAACAAATAAAATATAGAAACAGATGCTGATTCAATCATTAGAACAAAAGACCAGACTGGCGTTGACGACGGTCTTCCTGACGGTCATTGCCTGCGTCGTAATCTGCGGCTTCACGGTGTACCAGAGCATGCGATTGGTTGCCAATGAGCGGAAACAGGTCTATATCCTTGATGGCGACATTCCTTTTCTCGCAGAGCGTGCACTGCTGGAGGCCAACTTTGTCATGGAGGCGAAAGCACATATCCAGCTCTTCCATCAGTACTTCTTCAACCTGCCGCCTGATGACGACTATATCAAGTGGACGCTTGGCAAGGCGTTGTATATGGCGGACGGTACGGCGATGAAGCAGAAGCAGGCAATGGAGGAAAATGGTTTCTATTCAGATATCATCTCCAGCAGTGCCGTCTGTACCATCAAGTGTGACTCCATCCAGTTTGATGAGCACAATAAGAAGTTCAAGTATTTCGGTACTCAGCTCATCAAGCGCCGAAGCCGTGACCTCCGCCGGTCCATCATCACGGTCGGTGAGATTGAGAATGTGCCCCGTACGCAGAACAACCCGCATGGCTTGCTGATCACGAACTGGCGAACACTCGAAAACAAAGACCTTAACTATTAGAGCTAAAATATTACTGCGTATGAAAATATTCAAGAAGACCAAAGCTAAGAAAGATGCCAGGATCGCAGCAGCCATCAAAAACCTTTTAAACAGAGTAAGACTGAAAGAGAGAATAGACCAGGCCAACAAATGGGCGGAGGATCATAAGAAAAAGGTTACTGTCATAACAATCTCGACGCTTACAGCTTCTCTGGTACTTGGCTGCTGGCTGACCTTTACCAGCAGCTACAACGAAGGAGACCTGCTCTCGGGTATGGCGGAAGTGAAACCTGCTTTTGATGGCATGCGGCGCATTCAGCGACTCAAGAATCTACAGGTCGATCAGACGATAGAGATGACAACCAAAGGCAAGCAACTTAAACACGAACTCGACTCATTGGTTCATCTGCCGCTTAAGAGCCATAAGGATTCGGTTGACATCATGGTCAAATATAAGCAGCTCGAGCTCGTTGTCAAATATCTCGATAATAAGTAACACCTAATCATCAATCTTAGATAACGTATGATATGGATTGGAAGAAACTGAAAAAACTCAATCTCAAACAGCCTAAATATGTTTTTCCCTTGATACTGCTGCCCATAGCCTTGTTTTTGGGCTATACACTATCCCAATTCTTCTCAGCAGGTCCAGTTGACAATAAGGGTGTGGTCAAGGATTCGATCAATATGAGTCTGCCAGAAGCCCGTGGAGAAGCCATGGAAGACAAGATGGGCGCAATGAGCAAGAACTTTGCAGAAGGCGGAGCTTTCTCAGCCGTAGACGGCATTGGCGATGACGTTCAGCAGAAAGACACGACCAGCAGTGGCTATAACCAAGAAGAGATGGAAGCCATTGAAAGGGAGAAAGCTGCACGACTCCAACAGATGAAGGCAGAGGAGGAGCTGCGCAACCGTCAGCAGGCAAACATGAACCGTATCAACAGCTACAATAGCAGCGGTCGTTCGCAACAGGAAGACCTCAATGACTATGCCCGTGAACTGGAGCGCATCCAGAACCGCAGTGTGGAAAGGCAGAACCGATACTATGCCGACCAGCAGCGGCGTGACAAGGAAGCTGAAGCCGAGGAAAGACGACAGCAACAGGAAGTGATTGATGCGCTCACCGGCAATACCAAGAAGAAACAGAAAGCCAAAGAGAAGACAGAGATTGTTGAGAAGGTACAGGAGAAGAATGCCGAGAAGTTCAACACGGTCACCTCTACGGAGAATGTCGACGATCCGCTCATCAAGGCGATGATCGACAAGACCACCAAGGCACGCGAAGGCACCCGACTCCGCTTCAAACTTCTTGATGATGTGACGGTCAAAGGTATCAAGCTTAAGAAGGGGTCGTACCTCTATGGTATTGTCACCGGTTTTAGTCAGCAACGTGTCAAGGCAAACATCACAAGCATCCTCGTCGGCAACAAGTTCATCAAGGTCAACCTCTCCGTCTTTGATAACGACGGTATGGAAGGCTTCTATGTCCCCGAGTCTACCTTCCGTGAGATGGTGAAGGATGCCGGTTCGAACATTGCCAGTCAAAGCATTCAGTTCGATACAGGCGGCAGCACTGGAATCTCTCCCGAAGTCATCGCGCTTCAAGCCCTGCAGAATATGTACCAGAGCGCCAGCAGTGCCGTGTCGAAGAATATCCGTAAGAACAAGGCTCGCATCAAGTACAACACCATCGTATACTTGATAAACACTCAAGACGAATAAAACACAATAACCAACACATCTAATATGAAACGATTTCTGATAATGGCTCTCATGGCGATGATCATGATCCCTACCTTTGCTCAGTCCAAAGACACAGTAACCATCCATTATATCCACAAGCTCACCCCCGATGATGAGCGTATCTTCGAGAGTAACCTTCAGAAGACCACCGTGTATGTCAACGATCAGGTGACGACACACATCATCATGCCGGAGAACATCAAACTTGTGGACATCTCCACTGACAAGCTTGTCGGTAACCAGTGCGCCGACAACATCGTTCGCCTGAAGCCAAAGTCTGTCATGATGGACAATGAGTTGGCCGGTACGGTGACTGTCATTGGTGAACGCCATATCGCCCAGTTCACCATCTTCTACACGAAAGGCCCCAAGAAGGCCCATTCTGTATATACAGTGCAGCAGGAGGATATGCGCGACTATACTAATCCCGAAGTCAGTATGACACGCGGTGACATGGCACGCCTCGCCTGGTCCATCTTTAGTAGCAAACGCAACTGTTACCGAGTTCACAGTAAGCAGTATGGCATCCGCGCACAGGTGAACAACATCTATACGGTTGGCGACTACTTCTTCATCGACTTCTCCTTGCAGAACAAGAGCAATATCAAGTACGACCTTGCTGAGATCCGACTGAAGCTGATGGATAAGAAAGAACTGAAGGCAACGAACTCACAGACCATCGAGCTAACACCAGTCTATATGATCAATCATGCAAGCCAGTTCACGAAGAACTACCGTAACGTTCTTGTTCTGAAGAAGCTCACCTTCCCTGAGGAGAAGAAACTCCGTCTGGAAATCACAGAGGATCAGATCAGCGGTCGTGTCAGCTATCTGGATATCAACTACCGTGACATTCTCAATGCAGACAGCTTCTCTCCAGAGTTGCTGATGAACCTTCATTAAAACAGACTTATGGTCGAAGAAACTCGCGAACAACAACAGATGTACAACATGTTTCGTTCGTGCATCTATCTGATTCTTATCGTCGAACTTATTGTCAACCTTCCTCTAACGGCTGACAATAAGTTGACCGGCTTTATACTTGAACTGTTCCACCGCTTCAAGGTCTTTGACTCCATTGCCACCTGTAAGGTCATGGAACTCATATGCATTGCCGTAACTTGTGTCGGAACCAAGGCTCAGAAGAGCTTGAAGTGGAACCTCAAAACAATGGTCCTGTATCCTATAGCAGCCGGAGCAGGAATGACCATCCTTTGTTTCGTCTTCCACACGATACCCATTCAAGGATACTTTGCCGGGATACCAACGAACCGTTGCCTCTATGCCCTGTGTTCCATTGTCGGTACTATGCTCATCCATCAGGGCCTTGACGCCATTGCCAAATACTATAACACGAAGATAGGCGAAGACAAATGGAACTTCGATAACGAGAGCTTCGAGCAGAGTCGCGAGAAAGACGAGAACGAGTACAGTGTCAATATCCCCATGGTCTATTATTATGACAAGAAGCTCAATCATGGCTGGATCAACATTGTAAACCCTTTCAGAGCTACCATCGTACTCGGCACTCCTGGCTCAGGAAAGAGCTTTGGTATCATCGATCCGTTTATCCGCCAGCATGCAGCCAAAGGGTTTTCAATGATGGTCTATGATTATAAGTACCCGGCCTTGGCAAAGACCCTGTTTTATCAGTATTGCAAGAACAAAAAACTGGGGACACTGCCGGAGAACTGTAATTTCCGTGTGGTTAACTTTGTCGATGTAGAATACTCCAATCGTGTGAATCCTATCCAGCGGAAGTACATTCCCGACTTGGCCGCAGCTTCAGAGACAGCTGCTACGCTCCTTGCATCTCTCAACAAGGGTGGCGGTGAGAAGAAAGGAGGCAGCGAGGCATTCTTCCAAAACTCAGCTGAGAACTTCCTGGCTGCAATCATCTATTTCTTTGTCAACTTCCATCCTACAGGCTATAAGAACGGACGCAAGTTAAAGCGATACATCTCTTATAATGGTCAGAAGCTCCAACTGGTCATCCGAAGATGGGATGAATACTTTGCGCTAAATGATAAGGGTGAAACCGTTCTCGACTTTATTGACGAAGACAGTAATAATATCTCCACAGATGCTGACGGTCTCTTTACAGAACTCGACGGGCTCTATTATAAAGATAAGAAGCATGAGGAGATTTACATCGAGCGTAGTTGGTATGAGGACGAGGATGGCAACGAGGTGATACCAGACACGATTACAGGTGAGTATTCAGACATGCCACATGTCCTTGCCTTCCTCGGGCGTAGCTATAAAGAGGTCTTCTCTATTCTTATGCAAGAGGAAAAGATCATGTCGCTGATGGCACCATTCCAAAGTGCCTATGAGAATGAGGCAATGGACCAGTTGGAAGGTATGGTGGGTACGCTCCGCGTCAATGCTGCCCGTCTTGTTTCCCCTGAGGCCTATTGGGTATTTACGGGTGACGACTTCGACCTGAAGATCTCTGACAAGGAGCATCCGAGTTATCTCGTTATTGCCAATGACCCTGAGAAGGAACAGGTAATCGGTTCACTTAACGCTCTCATCCTCAATCGTCTTGTTACGCGAGTCAATAGTAAGGGCAATCTCCCAGTGAGTATCATCGTCGATGAGTTGCCAACCCTATACTTCCACAAGATCGACCGATTGATAGGCACAGCGCGAAGCAACAAGGTCTCTGTCACCCTCGGCTTCCAAGAGTTGCCTCAGTTGGAGGCTGACTATGGCAAGAACGGTATGCAGAAGATCATCACCACCTGCGGTAACATCTTTATGGGAGCTGCTCGCAACAAGGAAACACTTGAGTGGGCCCAGAATGATGTCTTCGGCAAGGCGAAGCAGACGAGCAAGTCCATCACCATTAACGACTCGAAGGTCAGTACGAGTATAAGTGAGAAAATGGACGACCTCGTTCCTGCCGCCAAGATCGCCGACATGGCAACGGGCTGGCTTGCCGGACAAGCTGCCCGTGACTTCACACCTACGGAGCGCAGTTCCTTCAGCAATATCAATTTGGAGGAGAGCCCTGAGTTCAAGACGACGAAATATTTCTGCAAAACTGCATTCGATATGGGAAAGATTAAGCGTGAGGAAACACTCTATCAGGATCTACCGAAGATCTATGCGTTTAAAAGTCAACGGGATAAGGAAATCATGCTCAATCGAAACTTCTGTCGCATCAATGCGGAGATTGATCAACTCGTCAAGGATCTGTATGGGGATGGGAAGAAGTGCCAATGATGGCAGTAATGTTGAAAATATTTATACTTTGCTGCCAAATCTCGCCAATTTCGGCACACTTTAAGTGAATGTGCAATTGGGCACGCATCTTGCATAATACTAAGTGAAGTTCGGAAGTCGGACGAAGGACAACGAAAGGAGTCCGGAGGACGATGGAAGAGCTGAGGATAAATATAGAACTAAAGATTCTGCAAGTCGAATGCAATCAAGCTTGCTTGAATTGCTGAGACGCAGCGAATCTTATGTAAAATATAATCAGGAGGTTAGTATTATGTTGTATCCAGTACTTAGAGACATGAACAATTGGTTGGACAATGATTTCGATGATATGATTGACACGAATTGGATGCCCCGTGTAAACTTCACAGCACCTGCAATCAATGTCAAGGAAAACGATAAGGATTACGAGATTGAGCTTGCCGCTCCTGGCACCACAAAGGATGACTTCAAGGTGAACGTTGACAAGGACGGTTGCCTTACCATCAAGATGGAGCATAAAGACGACAAGAAGGATGAGAACAAGAAGGAGCACTATCTGCGCCGCGAGTTCTCTTACAGCAATTACGAGCAGGCTCTGACGCTGCCTGATGACGTTGAGAAAGACAAGATCGAAGCTAAGGTTGATAACGGTGTGCTTCATGTAACGCTTCCTCGTACGCCGAAGGCTGAGAAGGAGACTAAGAAGATTGAGGTTGCATAACCGACAAGCTTCACTGCTCAGTGGCACAGGGACTGTCCTCTTTACAGGGGTCAGCCCCTTTTTCATTGTCGATTCAATATAAACCTCCTATGCCGGTGTGGTCAGTGTGACGCTGATTGCACCGGCGTTTTAGTTTTCTGAAAAAAATATTTTCACTTGTACCACGATATGGAACAAGTTGTTTGTATCTTTGCAACGTAAAAGGATAAGAAGATGAAAATACCAGAACTGTTCAAAGAATATATATGGCTCGTCAACACCATATACCGCGCCAAGAAGATCTCACTCGCTGAGTTGAACGACCACTGGCTGGAGACGGAGATGAGCGGTGGTGTCGATATTGCCCGCACGACCTTCAACCGGCACAAAGATGCCATTGAGGAGATCTTCGGGATATACATCGAATGTGACCGCAAGGACGGCTACCGATACTATATCGGCAATCCGGAGGTATTGGAGGATGATACTGTGCAGAACTGGATGCTCTCCACAATGTCGCTGAGCAATATCATCAGTGAGAGCATGTCATTGCAAGAAAGAATCATAGCCGAAAGAATCTCTGTCGATGAGGATATTCTCGAGCAACTGACAAAAGCCATGAAGACCGGTCGCCGAATCACGATCACCTACCGCAACTCCGGCTCTCCTCAACGCTATAAGACGGGGATGGATCCATACTGTCTGAAACTCTTCCATCAGAAATGGTATGTGCTCGGCAGACTCTACGACAACAAGTATGAGCTGTATTGCCTGAACAACATTGAGGATATAGAGATGCAGCAGCATACCTTCAAGATCGTGACGGATTTTGATCCCAAGTCCTTCTTCGACGACTACTATGGTGTTGTCATCGATGAGGAGTTGCCGACAGAGCGCATCGTGCTCAGAACTTACCGTGATGAGCGCTTTGAACTGCGAGATGTTCCGCTCCATCACAGTCAGCACTTCCTGCAATGGAATAATGACGAGGACTTTGCAGACCTGGAAGTACGATTGAAGCCCACTCACGACTTTATGGACTTCCTTATGTCGAAGTGTGACTGTCTGCAGGTTCTCTCCCCACAGTCCGTCATCGATCAGCTTCGTGAAAGAATGGAGAGAGGACTGCAAATGTATAAGATAAACCAATAGCCCTATGGAAAAGAAAGATGAGTTCAAAGACATCCCCAAGGATTACCGCTCCTTCTATCTCTCGTATACCGACAACTACGAGGATTCCGGCTTTGACAAGGAGTATGTAGAATATCTGCTTGACCTGTTGAAGAATCATCCCGATGATCCAAATCTTCAAGACCCGGATGTGCAGAACAACATCGGTACCATATTCGAGAATGGCATCATGATCAAGAAGGACATCAACAAAGCAGTCTACTGGTATGAGCGTGCAGTGGATCAGGGCGACGACCTTGCGAAGAGCAACCTTGCTGACATTCTCCGCAAAGGAAGTCAAGGTTATCCGAAAGACTTGAAGCGCGCCTTTGAACTATATAAAAGCTGTGGCCTGCCATACGCTCACTATCGTGTCGGTGAGTTCTATGAGCATGGCTGGGGTGTAGATCAGAATATTGAGGAGGCCAAACGCTACTATCGACTTGCCTACAAGGAGCGTCATGCCTTAGCTATCAAGAAACTCGAGAAGTTCGACTTTCTACATTAACTGTTGGTTCCGTAGCTCAATTGGATAGAGCATCCGCCTCCGGAGCGGACGGTTGCAAGTTCGAATCTTGTCGGAATCACATGGGATGAGGTTCCAATTATTTGCGCTAAAGTGGAGTTTTATTGCTTTAGATTTTGCTCATTAAAAATATTTCATTAAATTTGCGCTGAACCTATGAAAACAAAGGCTCACTAACTATAACACGAATCAAAAATATGGATGCTAAGAAATCGAACCTGACGAGTTTGTTCTCTGGGGCTGAGACAAAATACATCATTCCTGTCTACCAGAGGAACTATAATTGGAGCAACAAACAATGCCGCCAATTATTTGATGATATCTGTGGTGTCATCAAGAACGAGAACGAGCATTTTTTTGGTAGTGTCGTTATCTCGTATGACAAGAATAACTCTTTCCTTGTTATTGACGGTCAACAGCGTCTGACGACCGTGAGTCTCATTTGGATTGCTCTGTATAAATTAATAGAGGATCATGTGAAGGAGGCTAACCCTTATCTTGCTAAGGCTATCCAAGATGAGTATTGCTATCACTCTCTTTCTGATGGATCATTGCTGCCAAGAATCGAGCATGTTGAGAAAGACAGAGTCGCTTATGCCAAGCTGATTGATGGGAAGGAAGAAAATTACGTAAAGGATTCGAATATTACTTGTAATTTCCACCTCTTCTATGATTGGATCAAGGCATCAGATTATACGGCAAAAGACTTTTATGACGCACTCGGACGACTGATGGTAGCCAGAATTGAACTTGAATCTAAGGATAATCCTCAGCAAGTCTTTGAATCACTCAACTCAACAGGTATGGCTCTCTCTGATGGTGACAAGATCCGAAACTACATGTTGATGAATCTCAATGTCAACCAGCAGAAGGAATACTATAAGAACTATTGGATAGACATAGAGAGAAATTCAAATTTCACAGGCGATCAGAAGGACTCTGTCAATGCTGTCACCTTCTTTGTAAGGGACTACATGACCGCCAAGACGGCAAGAATCCCCGCCTTGCGTGATGTCTATTTCAAGTTTAAGGACTATCGGCATAACTCTTCATTAACAACAGAAGATCTCTTGGCAGAGATGAAGAAGTATTCTTTTTATTTATGGGAATTGGAGAATGGTAAAACGAAAAGTGAAAAACTCAACAGCATTCTTAAACGCATAGCCCTTTTGGAGATGACGGTCATCCATCCATTTGAGTTCAATCTTCTTGATGACTATGAAAATGGAAAACTATCCGAGACTGAAGTTGCGGAAGTTCTCAGTCTTATCGAGACCTACCTGTTTAGACGTCTGATCTGTGAGGTACCGACCAATGCACTTAACAAGATCTTTGCCACACTATACGGCTCAGCCAAGAAGAGAGCAGAACAGGATGGTGTGTCTTTTTATCAAGCCGTAGTATATATTCTTGTCAGCAAAGGTGTTGACGATTCAGGTAAATTCCCTGATGACGAAGAGTTCAAGAAAGCCCTTGCATTCAAGAATATATATAAGATGCGTGCAAAGAATAAGATATACATCTTTTATCGTCTCAACGCTGGTACCAACGCTGAGGGTGACACTTCCGTTATAGAAAAGATGCAGCCGGACAGAGAAGGCAAAGTAACGCTCTCTATAGAGCATATCATGCCACAAAAGCTGAATCCAAAATGGATCGCAGATCTTGGCGGTAAGGATAAAGCTGCACAAGTTCAAGAGAAGTGGGAACATACAATAGCTAATCTAACACTTACGGGCTATAACAGTTCATACAGTAACAACAGCTTTCAAGAGAAGTTAGAGCTGAAAGATCAAAATGGTGTAGGAATCGGTTTCCTGTACTCACCATTACATATTAATGAGTTTGTCAAGAAACAGACACAATGGGGTGAACAACAACTCCAGGAACGTCTACAGCTCATTCAAGACGAGGCTATCGATATCATCTGGAAGCGTCCTGCTCTCCCGTATACTCCCAAGGTTAAACCATTGGAAGAATTAACCGTAGCTGATGACAAGAATGAATTCACGGGAAAGGATTTTATTGACGGCACTGTAACCGGAAACAGTATCCAAGCCAGTCCACATAGCAGTTGGAAGTCTGTCATTGTGGATATCATCAAGATGTTAGACAAAGACTATCATTTTGAGCTGATTCGTATGGCCAATGATGACTCTCAGACATCCTTGCAGAATGAGAACACAAAATTCTCTGGAAGTACAAAGGTGCTTGATGGCGTCTATGCCTATCTGAGTACCTCCACATCTACGAAGATGGATTTACTGAATGATTTGCTGGAGTACTTAGGATTAGATTCTGACAGCATCGTTTTCCATGTGGAAGGGACAAGTGATGGTAGTGATTCAGAGTAAATCTCACTATTCATAAAAGGCTAACTTAATTTTTCAGTCATTTCATTCTTTTAAAGGATAGAAGTCAAAATGAAGAAGCTATGGAAGAGAAGGAAAAACTGATTACGGTTACCGGTAAGGGTAGCGTACATGTGCTGCCTGATGTGACGAGAGTCTATCTGTCACTCGTAAGTGTCCACGACAACTACGAGGAGGCTTATGCCCAGGCGAAGGCGAATACCGAGGCATTGAGCAAGATTATGAATGAGGTGAAGCTCGATACCAAACTGCCGAAGACGGTTCGACTGGATATTAACAAGAAGACGGAATCGAAGTATGACAAGTATCATAACTTCATCGGTGAGAAGTTCATCGGCTATGAGTTGGACCACCGGGTGAAGATGGACTTGGGTATGGATAACGTGCTGCTTAACTCGATCATCAAACTGATTGGCAAACATCTCAAACAGGCAGAGATCGAGTTAGGCTATACCGTCAAGGACCCACGCCCCATTCAACTCAAGATGCTGGAACGTGCCGTGAAGGATGCTAAGGAGAAGGCCGAAATCATGGCTAAGGCTTGCGGCTGTAAGCTCGGGCTTGTCAAGAGCATTGACAGTTCCGACCAAGAGCTGCATATCTATTCTCAGGCTCGTACACTCCATGAACCCGACGAGGCTGTATGTAGCACGCCGGAATCTCTCGACATCACTCCGGAAGATCTTTCCGCATCCGATGAGGTGACGGTCGTGTGGTATCTATCCAATGACGTCCATTAAAGGAGGCGACTGATGAACAGGTCCGGGTTCGAGATAGTTTGTCAAGACGGGAAGTATGGATTGCAGGACGAGAAGGGAAACCTTGTCGCTCCATGCATCTATGACAAGATTCTCGACTACGATGATGACGGGTATATCCGTGTCTTAAGAAGAGAGGTCTATGGCACCGTCGATCTGAAGGGTAATCCCGTTATCCCTCATTCCCTTGGCATCACCCATCTCGGCGTATTCCACAAGGGTACGGCCAGAGCCCGCAAAGATGGACTTTGGGGGCTCGTCGATGTACACGGCAACTGCCTGACCGGTTATGTCTATAAGGATATGGGAGCCCATCGTTCCTTTGGCTATCGTGTGATCACCAAAGACAATGACTATGGCATCATCGATGAGAAAGGAAATTTCAAGAAGTCAGTAGGTACGAAGCACTCACCATTTCAAAGTATAAGAGTCTTTCACGATGGTGTTGCGCCGGCTTATACCTATCAGATGAAGTGGATATTCATCGACAAAGACTATAAACGTGTCAATGATTACGAGTATTGGAGCATGGATTCTGTCCTCAGAAACGGCATCTATACGGTGGCTTATGCGCCTAATCAATATTCCGCTGCAAGATATGACGGCACACCTATCACGACAGAAACCTTTGACTATCCATTACATTTCGAGAACGGACTTTCCCGATGCTGCAAGAAGCATCTCGATAGCGAGGGTAAGGAGATAACCCTTGAAGATGGACAACCAATGTATGACTATGGCATCATCAAGGACAATGGTGAATACCTTTTCCCGATGGAGTATCACTTTCTCGACTGGAATAACCCAAAAGTAAAGGATTGTTGGTATGCGGAAGATGACTATGCGAGTTATATCCTTTTCCCAAATGGAGAGAAGCTCATCTTCTATAAGTGCCCCAGCCATAAATATCAGCCCTATATACCCAAGGAACTGTTCAACCACCATATTACCGAGGAACAATTCGAGGCAATCAAAAATACGCCGAAAGTTGCTTTTACTCACACTGTCAAGCAGTTTGACAGATTTCTCTTTTTCTACAAACTGAAGGACTGGATCGATGCCTGGCATGACTTCGACTTTTACTATCGTGATACCGATGCACCTGTGGATGTAGAAAAGATGTATCGCGTAGGGAAGATCATTCGGTGTGGCTCCGATATGGAACTGACACGGAAGTTGCTGCGGCCGGTTAACAAGATCCGTTTCATCATCGCATCCCATCATATCGCCAGTGCGGAAGACTTGAAGGAGGATGATGATGCAGGAGAAGCCGTTGTTCCTTTCGAGGAATCTATCGCCGGGCAGAACACTTATTTCATGGTGTTGGACAACTATCGTTATGGTGCAACGACACAGATATTGTTGTTACAGTTGCCGTATACCGCCTTACAGATTGCTAAGGACTTTAAGATAAGGTTGTCACCGACCACACTGAAAAAAGAATGCTTTGATTATGAGGACATCATCAAGACTGCACGCACTGACCTGCAGACCAAGATGACAGAGCCAGTACATGGTCATTCCCTTTCCGCCGTATGGACAGCCAAGATGCATCAACCTATTGGCTTCGACTCAAACGCACGAAAGGTAACACTCCGACCGGAGTACATCGTAGCGAAGGTACGGAATGAAGAATATGTCAATTTCTTCATCAACTACGATGGCTTCCCTGAAAGAGAAGAGTTTCTGAAGGATAATCAGGGCAAGATACAGATAGTCATCGGTCATGTCAGATATCTGAAGACCGACGCTATAGTAATCAATGGTGATGCTGATTCAGAAGTCCCAATTAAACCTGGAACCTGGAGGCTTGTCGAAGAAATCGGTGAGCCTTATGACTATCAGTTGTTAGCTTCTTATCCCGAGTGGCAGGAAGGAAAGGCTAATGAAAAGAGGCTTCTTCAATCATGTTATCGTTCCGCTTTCAAGATTGCCCAGGAAAACAAGTTCGATTCCATTGGTTTCACTTGCTTGGGACTTGATAAAGGTTATCCGACAGAAGTGGCCGTCAACATAGCGGTCCAAACTACATTGGAATACATGACTACTGGAAAATTTGACGGTGATGTTGTTTTCTGTGTAGAGTCAGAAGACGTCGCACCAAAATTCATCAAGAAACTTAAAGAATATCATGACAGACTAAATGTATAAAATACAAAGTATATACATATCATTATCACTAATCTTTCGGCTGACCATTTAGTGACGCGAACAAAAGGAACGCAATCACTAAATGGACACACTGATTATTTTATATCTTTTATCAATTCATCTTTTAAAGGGTCACAAAGAGAATGAAAAAGAAGTCGTTTATCCTCAGGTACATCGCTGTCTGTTATACAAAACAGTAGCAAATAAGATACAGGAATCTGAAGCGCAGAACAAATTTTTGAGATTGTTGCTTTGGACGGAAATGTTACTCCTTTCTCAATGTTACATAACGCATGAGCCGTAATGTCACATTTCGAAGCTAAGTATTTCTGTGTCATTTTCTTCTGTTTTCTTATTGCTTTTATTGATGTGCCTATATCCATACAATTAATTTGTTATGCCAAGGATCTTAAGAATCTCAACAGAAAGTCCTACAATCTTTACGATTTCAGCAATAAACTCCTGATATTGTTCATTTTTAATTAATCGTATTAGGAGCTTCTTTTCATCATCTGAGAGATTATTAGCCTCAATGTGTTCTATTATTAATAATTTATTATCCATATATATTAATTATTGTCTAATGAAAAATCGTAGAATGTCTACATGTTATAATTCACGCAATAATTAAATATGGATCATTATCATCGCTTGCGAAGTAATAGTATCTTGCTGAAAGATAGAACTTTCGAAGAACTACTAAAATAGGATGTTGAAATGTTTCTTTTTTCTCAACCACTAGTGTCCACTTAAATACTTTAACATT
>ULKL01031888.1_pt1 | contig 13847 bp, 7 predicted proteins | sample 1951161 | NCBI WGS metagenome assembly ULKL01 (sample SAMEA4835501, study PRJEB28245) | human gut metagenome | biome: gut microbiome; material: fecal sample | place: Denmark | collected 2008
GGCCCTCATGTACGCCTACCAGCTTCATGAAGTGGGCCCCCTCGGATTCATCCCCTGCGCCCTGCTTGGTACATTCTGTGCCTTTCGACTAGCCAGGTTCAATGTAAAAGTCACCAGCGTTCACGGTTATTTCGAAGGGCTCCCCTGCCCAATGACCGGCATCATCGTGGCATCCTATGTCCTCTCGGGGGCTAAGATCTGGAACTGGCTGGCCGTAATCTGCGTGCTCATCCTGGCCTTTCTTATGGTCAGCGAAATCCACTATCCCGATAACAAGGGCGCAAGTGCAGACCAGCTGCACTTGCCGGCCATCATTATCTGTCTGGTATTCTTCATTATCTGCACTTTCTTCTACTGGCCCATTTGGGCAGCAGCTTTGTCTGCGGCCTTTATCCTCTTCGGTATGATGAATACATTCCTGAATCGAAAGCAATTAAAGAAAAATTGAAAACCTTAAAAGCAAAACGGTATGAACTGACTTGTTCATACCGTTTTTGCTTTTCAAGTCTTACTGACATTTTGTATCAGCTCTTCCCACAAGGCCCACATACAATCTGGCTTGTACTGCTGTACCAGTTCGCGACCTGACTTTCCCATCCGCATTCTAAGATCTGCATCATCCATTAAAGCAGACAGAGCCTTGGATAATGATATCTGTTCATTATCCACCAAAAAGCCAGTTTCTCTTTCATGAATCAGCTCATTGGTACCACCGCAGGTCTTGAGCCCGATACAAGGAAGTCCTGCCGACATGGCTTCCGCCAGTCCCTGTGGAAATCCTTCACTGGTACTGGGAATGCAAAAAATGTCACTCCGATAATATACCTCTTCGATGTGGTTTGTTTTACCTTTCAGTAAAATTCGCTCCCCCAGATGCTTCGCTTTGATTTCCTCTTCCATACTTCTGGCATAATGGGAACTTTTCTCTCCCCAGAATTCTACATTCCAGTCCGGATACCGATCTGCTAGTGCTGCAAAGGCCTGGACCAGCAATTTCTGATTTTTCCTCCCAGATACGTTTCCTACACAGGAAATAAGGTGTTTTTCCTTTTCTTTTCCTGGAGTGGCCTGGTACTTTGCTGGAAAGACTGCATTTCCGATGGCCAGCACAGGAACACCGGGAAAATATTTCTTCGCAACTTCCACCTTCGACGGCCAGAGAACCTGGATGGCTGCACTTTTAGCAACTGCCTTTCTTTCCTCATCGGAAAGAAGGGGCATCTGCACCGCCGGATCCCCGCGGAACATGGTAATTACAGGTCCCTGATAATCAGCATTAGTAATTACATACTTCGTAGAAGGTGCAGAACAGGAAAGAATGACATCTGCCGGATATTCATTCAGGAATCGGCGTATCCGTGGACCATACTGTATTCCTTTAAATTCTGCATTGATGCCCTGCGCCTTTTTCTGACTGAAAAGCCGAGCCAATTCTCGATAAACTCGCAGGGTAAAAGGTAATTTTTCCGAGACCACTTTATGTCCATTTTCAAAGAGAATATTGAGCTGCCTTACCTTCGAATCAATGGGAAAATGGGGTTGCCCTTCTATACCATCCCGATACAGTACAGTCACATCATATCCTTTTTTCACAAGGTCACTGGACAGGTAGCAGGTCAGCTTTTCTACCCCTCCTGGCATATCCACATAATGGGTCCCAAAATGAGCTATTGTAATCCTCATGATTCTCCTTTAAAATCCTATGACTACGAACTTAGAACTTACGCATTTGCAAATTTGTTAATAAATAATTCAGCTTTACCCATATGGAAATCCAACAGGAATGCTGATAATTACGGGGAATCACCTCGATGAAATTGATTTTTTGACATAGAAAAGGTACCTTTTGTTTCGTATCATATAAGTCCTCAATCTCAAAGGTTCAAAAGGAAAGGTTCTATCCTTATGATATCCTAACCCATGAAAATTAGCCAGCTTTAAAAATCTATTAACATTGCTATGAAAGAGCTTAAACTGCCAGCAAGGGCGTTTGATCACCTAATTGGTCGATACTGTGAAGTCTTCAACGTGTCGATACTCGTCTTGACTGATAAATTCAATTTTTAGAGCCTGGTGTAAAAAACAAGTGTTTACGTGCATTTCAAGCACAAACATCACGCTGAAAGCATAGGAAATCGCTAAATATTACTTTCATTTAAAAAAAGATTTCAGAATAAAGTCTATTCAACAGCTATATTAAACACTTTACCAGCATCATTCCGTTATTGTATACTGTGATTACCATTACTATTATATTATTAGATTATTTCCATATTTGTAAAAAAAATTCAAGTCATAAAATGAATGTTTAAAAACCAAGAGAAGGACAACACTAATGACCCAAAAATTATTATATAAATTAATTGCCCAAGAAACTCTACATAAATTAGAAAAGTACTGCCTCTTAATCGGCCTTTTTTTTATTCCTATTACGAATGGATTTTCTAGCAAGGTCCATTTCTTAGATGACCCCTTTCACTTTTTTATATATCTTGGTATCTATTTAATCATTTTCGAATCTATCAGATACAGAGTTTCTATATCACGAATGGCCATGATTTTTATCATAGTTTTTACCATATGGCAGATCATATGCCTCATTTTAGGATTATATGCTTTTCCGTACTTTGATGAAATGAATCCAAATCAATTTTCCAACCTACAATCCACAATAAATAAATGGAATAATTGGGGAATTCCCTTGAATACAATTGATGCCGAAAATTTAGCATTCTTAACTAAAGGAATAAAGACAATCATAATTAAAAGCAATCGATTATTTTATATTGCATTTTATATTTATCATTTATATAAGAATGATTTTAAAAAAGGGTTTCAGGATTTTCGATTTGTTGTATTACTTATATCTATTATAATGGGGCTATATTCCGTCATTGAACTGGCTTGGTTAAAATTTAATTCTCCTTCAGCACAAGCCATACTAACGTTTTTAAATTCCTTTTTACTTGATCCAGGTATCGCATACGGATGGTGGCCACCTCTTCTCTGGCCCCATCAACTGAGAAGTATTTTTCGCGAACCCTCCTATTTTGGTATTGCCAGCCTCTTCATTCTTCCATTTCTGTGGAGCTACATAATAGAGAAAAAACATGTCGTTCTTTCTGGATTTTTTATCACCTATTTTACATTGATGATTTTTGCCACAAATTCAAGAACTGCTGTTATTCTGACATTCATTGCATGTTTCCTTTTATTATTTTCTATTGCATTTGTCCGACAAAAAGAATTCACCAAATCAGTTCTTTTAATTGAGGTTTTTACCGTTTATGCATTTGGATTTAACCTTATTCAATTTCATAGCATTTCCCAGTCCACAATAATTTCTGCTATTTCTCCTAACTTTTTCATTATTATTTTTTCTCTTTTCATACTGTTTCTCACTATTCAGTTAAGCCAAAAAGTTCAGAAAAAGCCTCCGATGAAATACGTATTGGTAAGTATTATCATATTAAGCGTCAGCTCCGCCTGCCTATTCGGAACAAAAAACTCCGACATTAAGATATCAGCCCTTTACACTACAGGACTAAAAATTTCTACTCAAATCCAATCTTATATCAAAGAAAATGTTTTAAGCGTGAATGGATTGGGACAGCGTTCTAACGGAGCACGTTATGCTATTTTTTATGCACAATGTAATACTACTAAAGAACATCCAATAGTCGGTGTAGGAAATGGACTGACTTCAGCATATACTTATCACCATCTTCCCACATATTCCATAAATAATCCTGAAGTAATCGGATGGAATAAAGTGCTTTTAGAAAAGGGATTCTATCACTCCAGCTATCCGGCTGTAAACAAATATACTTTATTAGCTGCAGAGAATGGATTAACTGGACTTTTAATATATCTTTTGCCTTTTATATATTTTTTCGTCATATTATTCACTACAGCCAAAAGCAGGCTACTGGTAAAAATACACCCGCAGCTTGTCTTATTATCAATCAGTCTTTTCTGTCTTCTTGCTGCTGGACTAAGTAGTGCCAAACTTAGCGAATTGACCGGCATCTTACTAGGCTTATTGTTCTGTGCATTACATGTCAGCAGAAATAACCAAAATTAAGCGTAATCAGCAAAGCTCCTTTTTTATTAAGGCAAAACCAACGTTCACTTGCTACGAATAAACTATGGCAAATTTATGAATGTCAAGTTAGCTGAAGATAATCATCAACTGACTTGACATTCTAAGAACTAATTTTCGCAGATTACAGACTTTTATTGTATCTTTTACCAGCCCTTCTCTGAAAACAAATTTCCAATAATGATTATTTCTCACTATCATAGCCTCTTATGTACACATTCAAGTGCACTTTTAATAACATCATCCATATCATAATACTTATATTCTGCCAAACGCCCACCAAATATAACATTTTGTTCCTGTCTACCAAGGATAGCATACTGTTGATACAATCTTTGGTTCTGTTCACTATTGACTGGATAATACGCTTCTTCTCCGCGTTTCCATTCTGCCGGATATTCACGTGTAATATATGTAACCGGCTGAGTGCCAGATTCAAAATGTTTATGCTCGATTATACGTGTATAAGGCACATCCCGTTCCGTATAATTAACAACGGCTACTCCTTGATGATTTACTTCTTCCAATCGCTCCGTCTCGAAATGAAGACCTCTGTACTCAAGCTGTCCCAGTTTATAGTCAAAGTATTCATCAATGGAACCTGTATAAACAATAGTTTTCGCAACATTTCGGTACAATGCCCTTTCCTTAAGATAATCAACGCCTGTGCGTACTTCAACTCCTGCAAGTAGAGCTTCAATCAGCTTATTATATCCTCCAATTGGGATTCCTTGATAGCGATCATTAAAATAATTATTGTCAAAAGTATATCGTACCGGTAGCCGCTTAATGATAAAAGCAGGCAATTCCGAGCAGCTTCTGCCCCACTGCTTTTCTGTATACCCTTTAATGAGCTTCATATAAATATCCGTACCGACAAGAGAAATAGCCTGTTCCTCAAGGTTCTTTGGGGTTCCTGTAATAGACCTGCGTTGCTCTGCAATGATAGCCTCTGCTTGAGCCGGTGTCACTATGTCCCAAAGCTCGCGAAAAGTATTCATATTGAATGGTAAATTATAAAGATGCCCCTGATAGTATGCAACAGGGGAATTGATAAAATTATTAAATTTTACAAACTGATTTACATAGTTCCAAATATCTTCATAGCTTGTATGAAAAATATGTGCGCCATATTTATGAATATGAATTCCGTCTTTTGTCTCACAGTAAACATTGCCTCCAACATGATCCCGACGTTCCAATACTAAGACAGTTTTTCCTGCCTGCATGGCTTCATGAGCAAAAACAGCGCCAAAAAGGCCACTGCCGACAACCAAATAGTCATACATAGAGTCTCTCATCGCTTTCCCCTTTCGATTGCCTGATTTGTTACATATCTACACTACTAGTGTATTTTCTACAAGTTTCGAATCACCACAAACAAATAAATGTTATCAAAGACTGATAAACGCAAAGAATTATGAATCATTTACTCAGCATTCATTATTAGCCAACTACAAGCACATCTGAGAAAAATACCTCTTCGTATTAACCCATAGGCTTCGTTTCTTTTCCTCCAAAAATACTACGGGAACATTTTTTATTTTTAAATCTTGTTGATTAATCCATACGTTGAAAAGCCTCTCGGCAAGAAACCCGTAAACTCTTGACTGATGAGCATCATATGAAGAAATATCAATTGTTTGCTCCAAAGTGAAAAGAATATCAAATATCCAGGAACAATAATTATCAAAATAGCATTTTTTCATTGCAAACATATTATAATAATATATCTCGCTCTGATGAAAGAAACTATTGACAGTATCTTCATAATCAGGGTATTTCTCAATAATGATCTTGATCGCTTCGTCTAAATCGCGAACGTTATGACTCTTAGCGTATTGTTCTTTTACCGTTTTATCCCTTATGCGATGTTTTGGAGGAAGGATGATGTCATAATTTTTAAAAATATCGACATAATCTTCCTGCTTCAAAATGAGTCTCTTCATTTTTTCCGGGGAAGTATAGATTCCATTATGTGCAAAATAACGTCGATAATGACATAAGCCGATATAATCGCAAGAAAGATTTTTCCAAGCCCAATACAAACCAGTAAGTTCACAAAAATAAGGATTTTTATTAGAAATATTATCCCCACTATCATCTTTAGTAATTCCTAAACCATTTTTACCCTCCGCCCCCACTTGAAGAGGAAAATAAACCGGATCATCAGGTAACCAGTATTTTTTATGCGCTGCTATAAGTATTTTGATATCCATTACTGTACTCCTCCATAACTACTTAGATTTCGGCAGAAATTAATCATTTCTCTTTCCAAAACTGTTTCCGACTCACCAAAGAATCAAGAGATTGTCTCCATACATACCACATTTTCTTTGGCCTTTAATTTAGTGTAAATCTATATGCCTTTTCACATATCTGAACACACTGCATCAGATATCGGCCTCATCAAGCCATCTAAGCCTTCTACAAAGCTTTTAGCTGTATCATCTATAGCCCCTTTTCACATTCTAAATTCATGTGTTTTTGCCTTCAGAAATTTTAAGTCTCAATCACCGGAATGCTACAGTCATCGCCTTTGATAATCCCCATGGAAGCCATTCGTTCGGACTGGCAATAGAAAAATATATTCCTTTGTCTTTATGCATTGCTAATTTTTGTATTTTCACCATTAAAAATATTCCTTTTCCCATATGATAACTATGAATGAGGTCTTTCAACTGCTTTGCATAGGAGGAATCCTTCTCCCCTCAAAACGCTTAATTTCATTTAGTACACTTATCGGCCAGAATTAAGAATGATTTCAAGAGCAGCTTTTGATTTTTTCTGAAATATTGCCTACGCAAGGAATAAGGTGTATCTTTTTCTCCCAATCAAGTTTCTCCATGGATTCTTCAATTCTGATGAAATATGGCATCTCTGTCGCCCTTTTTAAAGATCAAAGATCCTACATAACCCTACTCTTACTTACAACTTCTTTTTCTTTCAGAGAAAGAAGTTGCATTGTTTTTTAGAATCACTCCGGAACCAGATCACCAACAGCAGTGTACATTCTGTTTCCGTAATCACAATTTTATAGGAAGTGCGGAACATGAAATGACAATCTCAGCAATATATTTCACTTAAGTTTCGGAGCATGCTGATATCCTTTAAAGAGGGCATGAATTCCCTACGCTTTCACCAGACTGAAACCGGCAAAATTCACGATTCAACTGTAAACAGCTTGAAATTTCCAGAAACAAGCTTTCTCGTTTCTAAGAAAAGCATTATACGGTCTGACCCTTTATTTATTAGAAAATAAAGCAATTCTTCTACTCCATCCCGATAAAGAGATAAAGAATCATTCTCCCATGCGCTCTCTTCACCAGTACGCTAAATAGGTAGCAGATAATCTTTCCCGCCCCCACATTCCTTCATGGAGGTTTCCAAAATAAGGAGCGAAAATTCTCATATCGTACACCTTTTAACGGCTTTATGAATAAGCTCTTCCCATAAATCCCATGTTTTTTCCGGACTGTAAAATTTCATAGCATCCCTTGCGCTGTGACCCATATGCAGCCTTAATGTCTGATCATGCATCAAGAGAGCCAGGCGTTTTGCAGCTTCATTAACATCTTCCACTAAAAAGCCATTAATGCCATCCTGAATCAGCACTGCTGAAGACGGGCAATCCTTCCATGCCACCACAGGGAGACCTGACGCCATTGCTTCAGCCAACGCATTAGGAAATCCTTCAAATGCACTAGGAAAAGCGAAAATATCAGAACTTTCATACACTTCCTGAATATTCTGTGTTTCTCCGCAAATTTTAACTTTTTCAGCAATATTTAATCCATTTATTTCATTTTGGACGTCATCTACATAAGAAGAATGTTCCTTCACATCTCCCCAAAATTCCAGCGTCCAATCAGGAAAGTCTTTGCTCACTAAAGCAAAGGCTTCCAATAATAAATTCTGCCTTTTTTGTTTTTTGTCAAATCTAGCTACATTGATAATCTTAAAAGAATTCTTATGGGTAATACCTCTGTTAATTTCCAGAACCTGCTTCACAGGATTGGGAATTACCATCATGGGAACAGCGCCGCATCTTGCCTCAATCTGTTCTCTAAAAAAAGGCATTTGTATCTGCAGCATAGCGCTATTTTTTATAGCTTCAATTTCTGCCTGCGGTGCTACATCTAATATATATCGAGGTTCTATGCGAAACAGAGTGATAATAGGAGTACAAACTCCCGCCCCAAAAAGATATCCACTCATATCCGGACCGAATGAAAGAATAGCATCCGGCTTGAAGCACTCAATAACTTTTTTAATGCCAGGCTCAATAATTTTAGCTTTGCAACGTTCATTCCATGCTCTAGCCTTCTTGCGACTAATTAAGCGTAAGATTTCCCGAATTGACTTATCAGAACGTGATAGTTGATTGCCAATTTTCCCACTCATAATCCCAGAAAGGCTTAAAAATGAGTTAACCTTTACATCTTTATTTAACTTAAAAAAGGATGCAGAATCAGAAATATCCCCATAACATATATGTATAGTATGACCTCTTGCTGATAATCCATTCGCCAAAGTGATACATGCTCGTTGCATTCCGCCACTTGTTGAGATATCTCCCGCAAAAGAAATAAGAATTTTCATAAAATCACAAACCCCTTTGCTATACATAAAAGCATTTCAGGACTCAGTATAATTTCAAATTATATTCCTACGATTCAATGAATATCTCTGTCTATCCGCTCTTGTCCGTGCTTTGTAAGAGCTGTCCCTGCCGTTAACTCATAAGACGTACTAAATAAATCATATTTACTTTCATACTGATTATTTTCAGCAGCAATCATTCCGGAAATCGTATCATATAACAGGTCATTTGTGAAAACCTTTTTTTTGTTTCTTTTTAGGTTTTCCACTTTTTTCTCATACGCCTGCATATAGTCTGGTGATAAATAAAAGAAAATCGGGATACGAACCATATCATAAGTAAACTTACCTGCGCCATGGCTGTATACCATATCTTCGCCGTGATCAGAAGAATAGACAAGAGCCTGAAGGTTCAAATTCTGCTGTGCATACTCAAAAATTTCTTTCATGACTTGATCTGTATATAAAACAGTGCTGTCATATTCATTTGTCCGTTCAGGGTTCCCTTCTATTTGAATTCCCTCAAAATCTGCAGGCACTCTTTCTGCATAGCGAAGGTGACTGCCTCCCAAATGAATAATAATGAAATGATTTCCCTCTTTAGGCACATTCTTTAAAAGGTTAAGCAATTCCATATCGTCGCCCATAGGGTGATTTGTCCATACATGATGATCAGTCCAGGATGCCACTAAGCCGGCAGCTGTTGTGCCATCACCCATTTTGGATTGATTGCTGAGCCACCAGGTATCATAACCGGCAGCCTTAGCAACATCCACAATATTAAAAGCCGTTTCCAAATTCTGATGATTGTATTGGTTTACACCGGTAAGAGCCATCTCCAAAGAAGGTGTAGTTTGAGGATAGTTTGCATATCCATTAGCAAGAAGAATAAAATTCCTGTTTTGGGACTCCCGACTAAGCCAAGGCGTGGTCTCTGCCGGATAGGAAGGATTGAAAGCAGACATGTGATCCCTATTTTCACTTTCTCCAATGATAAAAATTACCGTGCCGGGGAGCTGCTTCGGCAATGTTTGATTTGTGCCATGGAGGAGCTCAAGTTTCTTTACGGCTTCTCCATGCTCTTTTTGGGCTCTTTGTACTACGCTAACATAACTTTGGGCCATACGATATTCATTGTATGGATAGCTTTTGCCTCCCCAATAGCATATCAAATAGCCACAGACTAAAACAATGACAGCGCACAATAATTTTCTTTTTTGATTATCATTTACCGCATTGGATTTCTTTGCCTTTGTATGCGTGCTCAGTTTTATCAGATATGCAAACATTCCTGCAAAAGAAACTATTAAAATAACCCCTAATAAAAGTGGCAAAAGGCCAATCTGACCTTCGATGAATTGTCTTGCTTCGCTTGCGTTCGTCTGTATTATAGCCAGCATATCTGCTGCCACAAAAGGAGTATGATAGACGCAAAAATATCCTATATAAATTAACGTATTCAAAAACAATAGAGTAGCAAGGAATGTTGCTAAAAAATTAAATAGATAGCCCAACTTCCGGCTTGCCTGTCCTAAATACAGAAAAACAGTTATAAGGGATGCAGCTGAAACAGCAATCAAAAAATAGGGAGCGGCAAAATCAAAATCGGTAATCCACCCTTTACGACCAATGCTGATAATTGTTGGGTAAACCAAAGCATACATAAATAGAACCATGTAAGCAGGACGCCACAGTTTTTCTTTTAAACTGCATTGAGTCATTACGGAAACCGCCCAAAGTATTACAATGGCTTCTAATCCTTTACGCAGACTATGCCACTGCAGCCCCCTTTCGTAACCAATCCATGAATAGACAGCAAAAAAGCCTGCTACTAAAAGAATCGGTAACATAACCATTTCAATCCATTTTCTATAATTATTTCTTATAATTTTTCCCATTTACAATTAATCGCTCCTTGCTACTGAAAAAAGCATGAACACTAGATATCTTTTTCTCCCAGCACATAGTTACCGCTTGATTCAAAGTTAATTTGTAATCTTTTTCCCTAAATCATATTCCGTGCTGTAGTAATTGTTAGAAATATGATAAATTCCGCATAGTGTGCCATATAGCAAATCATTAGTGAAAACACAATATGCATGATTCTTCAATTCATGTATCATTTCCGGATATAAACTACTCATAAGCTGAAGATAAATAATGGAACAGTACGGAATCACATCTGCAGGATGGGTATCCAAAAACTTCTGAATTTGCAAGCTATGTTGTTTTCCTTTGAATTCCACATTCACTGCCTGGGCAGAAAGCTGTTTAAAAGGTCGAACCAGTTCACGCATAATGCAAAGCAGCGAGAGAGTTTTTCGGAGACCACCTTTTCCTATTTTCCAAAGTATATAATTCTGTTATAACTTTTCATCAAAAGGAAAACGGGGATTTCCTTCTTTATCATCCTAATACAGGGATTATAACTTCATGTCTTCTCTCCATCAGATTATTTGCCAGATTGCAGGTAACCTTCTCTACGTCACCAGCCATATTCACATATCAGGTCCCCAAATGAGCCATGATGATTTTCATGAAATCCCTCTCCTGACCATTCAATCAGATAAACCAGCATCTTCTGCTATGCGAATTTTTCCATATTTCGTCACAGCCATATCTTTCCGGAGCCCATAATCAGCGCTAGTAATATCATATTCTTTATCATATTCATTATTCGGAGCTGCAAAGATGCCACAAACCATGTCATAGACCAAATCATTGGTAAATATACGATTCTCATTTACTCTTAGATTGTTAGCCACAGCGGAATGGTTATTTTTATATTCCGATGACAGATAAACGAAACAGGGGGAATGTATCATATCCCACGTAAATATTCCATCTCCATGGAAACGAACCATATCTTCTCCATGATCCCCAAAGTACACCATGGCTTCTAGATTTAGATTATCCTTTGCATACTGATATATATTCTTCAGCACTTCATCTGTATATTTAATGCTGGAATCATAATCATCGACTTTTTCCGAATTCCCATCCACATGAATTCTGTCAAAATCAGGTGGTATCCGATCCCGATACCGATCGTGACTTCCTTCCAGATGAATCACAATGAAATTGCTCTCTGTTGTTGGGACTGTCTTAAGATAATCCATAACCTTCATATCATCCCCGCCAGGATGAGTGGTAGTGAAGCTCTTTTTCGATGAACCAGAAACAAGAGCTAATGTCATATTTCCTGGTGATGGAGCCTGATTGCTGATAAAGTAACTATTATAACCAACTTTATTAGCCACATCCGTAATCGTTATCATATCATTCCTATCTACTCCATTATACTGGTTAAGATTTGTCAGCGCCATGGAGAGAGATTTTTCGGTCAGAGGATAACAAGAATATGTATTTTTTAGAAGATAAAAATCAGCGTTATCTTTTTGGGAAGAAAGCCATGGAGTTGTTTCAGCCGGATAGGCCGGATTAAATGCCTTCATATGGTTCCGATTTGCACTTTCGCCAATGACAACTATGATCGTTCCCTGCATTTTATCTGGTGCGTTCCCTATGAAATGGAACTTTTCCATATTTTCATCATGTTTAGCCATAGCTGCCTTTGCTCTTATCAGGTACTTGTGAGCTACATGATAGGGCCAGGCCGGGAAGATCCGGGGAATCCAGTGGGCTATGGTCACCAGTGCCGCTATAGTAAGAACCGCAATAATAATCTTTCTGATTAATGAAGGCGATGTAACCCCCCCATTTTCATCAATTCGGCTTCCCTTGACAATGAGCCGTCCAATAAAAATCATATAGACCGCAAACAGTACCAGTACCACTGCCAAGGAACCAAAGCCCAAGTGGGACTGGAGGAATTCCATGGCCTCCTTCGAATTGGTAAGGAGCACGGAAATCATGTCCGTAGAAGTAAATCCGGCGCCAAAGATTTTGTAATAGGTCATGTAGACAAAGGCGCTCAGAGAAAGGTAGCCAATGAGAAGAAAATTGAATATCCGAAGGAAAGGCCTGATTTTCCAGCAGATAGAGCCTACGTATTCCATCAAAAACGTGAGCACTAAAACGGGCATAAGGGTAAGCACATCATTGTTGAGTGCCTCTACCCGAATGCCCCAGTTTCCACCGGATTTTGCCTGGATATAAGAGAACGCGCCAAGCCAGAGATAGAAAATAACCAGGCCCGGCCGCCAGGAAGGATGAAAGAGGCTCCGTCCCGTTACCAGCTGGGCAGCAAATACAAAAATCACGCCTGCCAATGCATTACGCAGTCCATGATTCCAGTTGCCCAGATCTGTCACACCTACTGCCGGATACCATACATATAAAATGGCCATGGAAATCACGGCCAGCACAAAATATTTTCCTATTTCCTTTACCTTCATAACTCTCTCCCATCTTATAATGCATCTGTTAGCAGGGATACGCCAACTCTTATCCCCATAAGGAGTCTTATATTAAACAGCGTTTTTCCTTATCCCTTTTATTATATATGTATTCTACTAATAAGCAAGATAATTCCTGCAATGATACATATTAGTTTTCCACCTCAAAGCCGCAGAACATCTGCGGTCTGCCGGCCTTTCATAAGGCTGCCCAATCAATGCATTTCCCAGCTCTTCGTCCCAATTATTTTAATTCAGCATTCTAACGTTACTTCACATTACCTTTTACGTTAAAAATTGACCATCAATAAAATCAGGCATTTTAACGCATGAATAACTGCGTTAAAATGCCTGATTTTATCGATTTTTTTAGCTCAGCTCGTTTTTAACTCAAAATGTTGAGTTAAAAAAATTAACTTCACTTTTAATTGAGTTAAAATGGTAGATTTGAGATTGCAGGGCTGCTCTGCGGCCCGAATTCATAAGTCTCAAAGGATGGCGGCGCCTTTGCCTCAGTATGCAGGGGCTGTGAAAAAAATGATGGAGTCCCTTTCAGATGGTTAAACGTTCAGACAGCAGATGCCCCATCCTTCATTGACAGGGAGCGAATTGACACAGCTGCTCTCCCCGTTTTCTTTTCATTTCCACGAGAGCGCCGAGGCGTGGAGAAATCGCAATCCGTAGTGAGGAGGCCCCATGGTGATGGGAAATCTCTCGACTCAGAGTCTTCATAGAGCCCAGAACCATTTCTCCTGATACCGACAGGCAGCTCCGCTCGAGATGAC
>ULKL01030206.1_pt1 | contig 13825 bp, 9 predicted proteins | sample 1951161 | NCBI WGS metagenome assembly ULKL01 (sample SAMEA4835501, study PRJEB28245) | human gut metagenome | biome: gut microbiome; material: fecal sample | place: Denmark | collected 2008
AACCAGCGGCGCGGCAGCGTATAGCCCACCGAAAGCTCCTGCAGACGGAAGTTCGTGGCCGAGTAGGTGTAATAGTGCGGCAGTCCCGACTGCGAGGCGATCGCGGCGTACCAGCGCTGCGGATCCACCATCTCACGGCCGTTGATCAGAACACCCCCGGCATCGCGCGCCGCGGCCGAAGTCTCCGATACGCCGAACAAATCCAGATTGGCCTGCGTCGCCGAATAGCAGATACCGCCGATACGACCCGTAAAGAGAACTCCCAGATGCGCACCCTTCCATGAAAAATCGTTGCGCCATGCCAGATTGTAGTCCGGAAGCACCGAACCAAGGTAGATCTCCTCGCCGACGTCCGTCGTCACGAAATTGCCGTTGCGGTCCACCTGAATGTAGCCGTTCTCGTCGTATTTCAGATTCGACGTCGTATAGAGGTCACCCATCGTACCTCCCTTTTTCAGAATATACTTTGCCTTGCCGAGTCCCTTGATTTCGAGACGGTCCTTCAGCGGTTCGCCCGTCATCGGGTCGCACATGCCATCCATCAGGTCGAGAATCTCGTTGCGATTCCAGGTGAAGGTAACATTCGTGTCCCACGAGAAGTCGCGCCAGGTGTGTCCGTAACCCAGCGACGCCTCGACGCCCGTGTTGCGCACACAGCCCGTCTGGACGTACATGCTCGAATAACCCGACGAAGTGGAGACCGTGGGCTGGAAAGTTTGGTTGCTAGTGTCGGCCAGGTACCACGAGGCACTCAGCCGCAGGTCATTCCACAGTCGGGCGTCGAGACCCACTTCCCAGGTTTTCGTCCGCTCAGGATAGAGCTGGCCGATCTCGCGGAAGGTCGTTGGCAGCCACTGCTGCGTCGTTTCATCGTAGGCGTAGGTCGGGGTCGTCAGGAAGCGCGGGAAAGGAATGCCGACCGACGAGAACGACGCCCGGAGTTTCAGATAGGTGAACGCATCCGGCAGGTCGAAGGTCGCCGAAGGGATCCATGAAAGGCCTACCGAGGGGTAGAAGAAGGACTTCTGCGGCGACCCGGCCAACTGCGAGGCCCAGTCGTTGCGGCCCGTAACGGTCAGGTAGAGCATCTGTTTCCAGCCCACCTCGACCGAACCGAAAAGCGACTGCGTCTGCTCCTGCCAGCCCCACTTCTGGGGGCGGGACTTCTCACGGTCGAGGTCGAAGACCGTGAAGAGGTTCGGAACACCCGAATCGCGGATCGGGCCCCGGTAGGACAACTCACGGCTGCGCACGTCGTTGATCGAGGCGCCGACGTTCGCTACCAGCGACCACTCCTCGCCGAAGGTCTTGTTTACATTCGCCATTACGTCGGCATAGATCTGCTCGTCGGCATTCGTGATCTCCGTATAGTGGCCCTGCGAACTGCCCTCGGTGATCGTGGTGTTCGACGAGGCGTAGAGCTTCTGCGTATAGACCGAGTTGGTGTTGTCGATGCGTGCCCGGCCGCTGACATTCAACCACGGCAAGATATCATACGACAGTGAGGCCGAAGCCATGTAACGTTTCTTGTCTGTATCACGCGGGTTACGATAGGCAATCCAGTAGGGATTCTGCATGCGCAAGTCACCGCCTTCACCCTGCGGCCAGTACTGTACGCTGATCTTGCGCGCCGGATCCCAACGCTCGAAAATCTTCACCGCCTCGAAATCATCTCCGCGCGGGAAAAGATAAGCCGATACAATTGGGTTCGAATAGACACCCTGGTTGATCATGTTGCGGTCCTTCTGCACAATATAGCTGGCACTGACATCCAGATGCAGCCGATCCTGAAGAAACTGCGTCGAGTTGCGGAACGTAAAGTTGTAGCGGTCGTAGTAGTTGTTCGGAATGATGCCGTCGGAATTGACCGCCGCGGCCGAAAAGTAGGTCTGGTTCTTCTCTGTACCACCCGAAAGCGTCACGGCATTCGTATAGACATGGCCCGTCTCGAAAAACTCATCGGGCGTATAACCCGTGCGGGCCGCATCGGTGAGCTTCGGGCCCCAACTGTAGACCGGCGATCCCGATACCGATCCGTAGCTGCCCGTGCCGTAGCGGTTCTGAAACTCCGGCATCACGAAGGGCGCGAGGAACTCCGTCTGGCTCGAATAGGTCACCTTGAACTGTCCGGCCTGCCCTTTCTTCGTCGTGATCATGATGGCACCGTTCGCCGCGCTCGATCCATAAAGAGCCGCCGCCGAGGCGCCCGTCAGCACCGAGATCGACTCGATATCCTCGGGGTTCAAGTCCGCTATGGCCTCCGTGGTACCGCGCGAATCGAATTCCGTGCCGCCTCCACCTCCGACGTTGTTCATCGGAATGCCGTCGATCACATAGAGGGCATTCGACGACTGAAGGATCGATTTCGTACCGCGCATGACGACCTTCGAGGCGCCGCCGACACCTGACGACGAAGTGTTGATCGTCACGCCAGCCACCTTACCCGCAAGCGAGTTCATGAAGTTGGCATCCTTGACCATCGTGATGTCCGACGGGGCAACCTGCTGGACGTTGTACGAGAGGGCCTTCTCCTGTCGTTTGATGCCGAGGGCCGTCACCACGACCTGTTCGATCTCCGAGGAGGATTCGCGCAGTGTTATGTCGAAGTGCGAGCGCGAGCCCACGGTCACACGGGCGGTCTCGTACCCCAGGTAGCTGATCTCAAGCACATGGGATGACGCTGGTGCCGGAACCTCCAGAGAAAAGCGGCCATTGGTGTCGGTCGAAACTCCCACGGTCGTTCCATGAACGATGACGGAAGCGCCGACGATCGGCAACCCTTTGAGATCGGTTACGCGGCCTGATACCGTTACCGGGTTTTCGGACTTCTCCGACTTTTTCGTCACAAGGATCGACATTCCCTCAATAGTGTAATTGAGTCCCGTATCCTTGAAAAGCGCGGGAAGAATTTGTGTAATGGTTTGATTCTCGGCGTGAACCGAAACGATAATGCGCCGGCTGTCGATGTCCTTATTGAATAGAAACAGATAGCGCGATTGCTTCTCTATTTCATTGACCACCTGTTCCATCGGAACCTTTTCCAGATGGATCGTAAAACGGGCGGTCTGTGCCTGTGCTCCTCGAATCTGAAGGGACAGACACATCAGCAGAATGACCTCAAACAGATTCCGGATTTTGCAGAATCTCGTTTTATTCATACTTTTGTGAAATTAAAGGTAATAGATGTAGTAAGGTTAGTTTTATTCTCTGTTACCGGCCTGCGGATCGGCAATATCCGCAGGCTTTCTTTTTCAAGAGAATCAATGATTTCAGGTTCTCATTGTCATTTTATCATAGGCACTCTTTTTTCCCGAATTACACAATATGTTATTCTATCGCAAGTTTATTTCTATTTTATACGAATGATGTTGTGCTCCTCATCCCGCTCATAGGTAAAATCCGCCACATGCTGCAACACCCGAAGCGCATGGTCGATGCCGTCCGACACACGAATCTTTCCGCTTGCAAACTCAATGGTCGGAATCTTCTCGCACTCATACACAATCTTGACATCATATATTCGTTCGAATTTTGACATCAACTCCTCGAAAGAGATCCCCTTCATACTCAGAATACCCTCCGTCCACTGCATCGCCACAGGATCATTGTTGTGAAAAACAAGAAGATGACCATTGATGAGATTGACCACCTCGTCGGGATGCAGAATCACATTCTGATCGCCCGAGGTTACTTTCACCTTGCCTTCAAGCAATGTTGTTGAGAACAAGGATCTCGATTCATCCGCGACAACATTGAACTTTGTTCCCAAAACCTCTATTTCGGAGGCAAATGTTTCGACGATAAAGGGCCGGTCCGCGTCATGAGTGACTTCAAACATCGCCTCACCCGAAACCTTTACCCGCCGTGCCTTACGATCAAAAACCACCGGATATTCGATTCTCGAACCGGCATTGAGCCATACATGCGTGCCATCGGACAGGTTCATGCTTACACGTTGTCCGGCCGGTGTCTCAAAAGAGGTGAATTGAGCCGATATTTCATCATAGGTGTGCGCACGCATCCAATACAACCCTCCGGCAAAAAGGATCAACCCGGCAGCGATGCCCGCCGAATATCGGACCATCTTGCGAAGTGTCCAGATTCGTTTGGGGCGATTCTCCATTGCTCCGATCACCTGATGAACCAGCATACCCTCGAAAATAAGACGGACACGATCAATGTCGCGCTGATGAGTTTCGGGATCCTCCTGGTACCATTCCATAAGTCGCGTCTCCTCTTCCGGCGAGCATTTGCCGGTCAGATAGCGATATATTACCTCGTCTTGCATGTCGTATTTCAGTTAGCGTTCTATATATATTATGAATAAGGGCAGGGGGTACTACACTAAATTTTGCATTTTTTTTGCAAATAAATTTTTTAAGTTAATTTGTAAATTTATTTATTAAAAATAAATATTTGTCATCCAGAGTTTTATATTTTTTCACTAAAAATACTCTTTTAAATGTGCAGAATAATGAAATTTCGATTTTCTGCAAATTATCTTATCTTTGTTTCTCGATTATGGATATGACAGCAACATCCACTGCGATCGATTTTACATTCGATGAACTTGGCAAGCACTTTTTTGCCAACATCGAAGCCTATAAGTTGCTGGCATATTCCTATGTACGAAATGAAGCGGCCGCCGAAGATATTGTGTCGGATTGTTTCCTCAGACTGTGGGAAAACAAAGACAAACTGGATCCTCGAAAAGGCGATTACCGAATGTACATCGTGCAGATCATCAAAAACGCCTGCTATGAGTATATCCGAATGAACAGCATACACTCCAAAATCCACAATCACATCCAGGATCGAAAGGAGTGGCAGTTACAAATCAGTCTTCGGTCATTGGAAAGTTCGGAAATCGAGAACAGCCTTTTTTCAAATGACGTAGAAAAAATCATTCAGCGCGAACTTGCCAAGATGCCCGAACTCCGTCGGGCAATTTTTTCTGACAGCCGTTTCGGCCTCATGACACATAAGGAGATCTCTGATAAATACCAGATTCCGATACGACGGGTAACCTGGGAAATTACAAAGGCTCTCGAATCGCTGAAAACGGCTTTAAAAGACTACATCCCCGCATACATGATTCTGCTCTATTTCATCAACAAGCAATAACAAAATGAGGGAACCTATTTCATTTACATGTAAATGCGATAGATCATGTAAACTACAATAGTTCATGTTCCCTCATTCCCGTACTTCATGTCGGGTACACAAAGCCGGATTATTCATTGCAGAAGGTATTTCAAGATACCGGAAACCTAAAGACTATCTGCGTTTCGAAAGACAGCATCATTATCTAATTTCATCATAGAGCACTCTCATACACGACTTATGTTAAAGACAAGGGTTAACATTCTTGTCTCAAACATTTGAGAAAAGAAAAGTGCTGCACGATTTCTGCAGTCGCATTGCAAATATAAGAAATAAGACCGAATAAGTATTCGCGAATATGTATAAATATTCGAATTCGGTCGTGCTTTTGCATTCGTGGTAAAGAAAGCGCGATATTATACAAACCAGGAATTCGTTAACAGTATAGGGCAACGAATTAAAGAATTGCGCAAGGAACACAACCACTCTCAGGAATATCTTATCGAGAAAGTTCGATTAAGCATCAACAGTTACGAAACTGGAGCAAAGATTCCTACCTTAATGTCGCTATATAAGATTTGTGAATTTTACAAAATATCTATCAGCGAGTTCTTTGCCCCAATAAACTATCCCAAGTTTGACGAATGAAGGTGAGTTGTATCCTTCCGGCTCCCTTGATATGAGGCAGAGCTGAATGTGTGTTGGGATTTAAAGTCTCAACCTAATGCGAATCACATAGCCAGTTGATCTTGGATATCAGAATAAAAAACTTGATCGCTATTTCCACTCCGCTCCACGAAAATAATATCGACTTACGAAGAAAGTACATGTATATTCCAAGGAAAAGGTCATAATAAACCGCGAAATTGATTCCACGATTAAAACTACTACCGAAAATATCCATAGCAGTCATTCGTAGAAACAATGCGAGGAGATAAATTTTGCTCTACTCATACCCAATAACAGGAAAAAGGACATCTCCTCTTCTTTCTAAAGAAGAACCATGCACGCCGAAAAAGAATCGTCTTCAACAACCTCAACATAAAAGAAGAGGTGAAAAAAGGCTTAAAAGGGAAGCCTAATCCTCAGAAACAAAACCGCAATGATTGGGCAGGGAACGGATATTCACAGTACAACAATGAATATTTTAGATAAAACAAACTCTAAAGAGTTCAGAGCCTCTAAACATTGAAAAGATATTTTCACCAATACAAATGTTCATATAACAAAAGAGTACTACTCAAGCAAACTATAGCAGAGGCTAATTTTTATAAATAGAAGTTTTTTATAAAATTCTTTATTACCTTTGTTTCATAAAATTTGTACAAGAAGCAGGAAAAAAAGAATTGACATAAGTTAGCTTTAGCTGTTTATTCCAGATCTGAAAATCGCCAACTTCATCTTACGGGAATAAACAAGCGAGGCTCGTGTTTTGCACAATTGCATTACGTGCGGCACGAGCTCGACTTGTTCCGTAAGCGGGTGTTTGGCGATACCTCAGATCTGAACAAAGTTGAGTTCGTGCTTTTTTGTGTAATTATTACAATTGACCCCGTTGCTTAAACGCATTATTATGCCGTCAGAGTCAAATACAACTCCTGCAGAGCGATTAAAAATAGTTATAGAAAATGCAGGAATAAGTACATACGCGTTATCTCGCCACATGGGATTACGACGTCCGGAAAGTCTCTATCAAATTCTACGAGGTAAATGCGGTATTAGCAAGAATATGGCAAATATTATTCATCAAAAATATCCACGATATTCTATCAACTGGCTAATTTATGGAGACAATAATTCTCTAGAAACCTATTCTGATAACATTGTTCGCATTCCACTATATAAAAATTATGAGACAAAGCAATTCCCTCCAGTTAATCCGGCGAACGAAATACTGACATTTTCTTCGACTCTTGTTGCAAAAGCCCAGATTGCCATCGCATACACGGATAAGTACCTCTTTCCAAAATCGCCTAAAATGGTGTTACTACTACGAAAGAAAACTGTGGCCGAAGAAATTAGTTATGGTAATATGTACTTTATAGTCACTGAAAACCAGCGCCTAGTTCGATATGTAAATAAATTCCCCGGGAACGAGAAAAGACTACAATTAAATACCACTCCGGAAAGTTCTGTTGGAGAAGTAACTATAGAACGAAATCTTATTCGCTCTATGTGGCTCGTATGTACGGTGATTTACCGCATAACTTGAATATTCAATACTCGCCCAATATATCGCCGAAAGTTACAATACAAGAGAGGTAAAAAAAATGCAAGTACGATAATCTAGCATTTCCTTAAAACATCTGTTTTCAGCTATCGAATTCATGGATATCCACCCCCAGGTATTGGCAGGCCTTTTTCTTGCTGATTCCGTCTTTGAGCATGCGTTCGTAACATGCCCGCTTTTCGTCGTGGACTTCAATCCGATCAAACAACATGTCAGCCAAAGCATCCACCGCCTCCGAAAAGGCCGCCTCACCTTCAGACGTATCAAAATTGATCTTACAAAAAGGCGCACGTCCCTTATGCAGAATCAGGTAATAGATTCCCGAGATCAAGAGGGCGATAATACTCCGGATGTTGATATGAGCGGGTTTGAACAGCATGTCGTAATATTCGACCAGATTCATGTTCATCAAATCCCGGATACAAGCTGTTCTCCGGGTCGTCTCATTGTCGGCCGACATCTCCCAAAGCAACAGTTTCTGCATGACCTCATTGTTGCACAATTCTCTGTACAACGACTTCAAAGTTTTCGCAAAGAACAATTTAGGTCCCAGGACGCTCAACTCTGACGTATCGATCGTGTTATTGATCCAGAAGTCATATCTCTGAGCCAACTTGTCATAAAGATTGTCGATAGATCCATAGCGCCGATAAAAGACAGGGGGATCCAAACGGGCATTGGCCATCAATTCCGTAACAAGCACGTTGCCAAAACCACTTTTGATGACCAGTTTTTCGAGTTCAGCCATTACGGTATGATCGATTTCAGCATTCGTGCGTCTTACTCTTCCTGCCATTTTATCGTCAGATTTAGTAGGTACAATGGATGTAGGAAAACATTTAGAGTACAAATGTAATAAAAAAATGGCGCATGCAAGTATTTATTTTCACCTAAAGCTAGTTACAATTAGCACTAAGTCATACTATCAATCCGTTTTAATCCTAAATCAATAAAAAGAGGAAAAGAGATTAATCTCCTTCCCTCTTTTTTAGTGATATAACAGAACCTTTTTCTATAATAGATATCGATTTAAATGATTCCATATTTTTTGCCTGTTTTATAAAAAACATCAAGCAAACGGTCGCAATCCTCTTGAGTGTGGCATGACATTACGCCAATTCGAATACGACACATTTTGGGCGGAACGACCGGCGGGAAAATTGCATTTACAAATATCCCCTGATCGTAAATATCTTTTATCAGATTAGTCAGCACATACTCATCGCCAATGATTACGGGAATAATGGGAGTAATAGAATGCAGTGTGTTGAATCCCATCTCATTTAATCGTGAACGCACGTAATTGTGATTTCGGTTGAGGGCCTCTCTCTGTTCCGGATGTTTCTTAAAATCCTGCAATACCTCATAGGCGGCAGCGCAGACACTTTGAGGCAGTGCTGTCGAGTACATATTACTCCGAGCATATACTCTCAGGTAATCGATGATTTTCTGACTTGCCGTAATGAAACCACCAACTGTCCCTATCGCCTTGCTCAACGTGCCGGTCACGATGATGTTATCTCGCTCTGTGATACCGAAATAGCTCAAGGTGCCGGCGCCACCTTCCCCAATAATACCTGTCGCATGTGCATCGTCAATCAGTAACAGAGCATTGTATTTCTTAGTAAGACGCAGCAATTCGGGAAGATTTGCTACGTCTCCGTCCATGCTGAACACGCCGTCGGTAACGACCATCATTCCACAGGGGTATTGATCTGCATTTTGCGAAAGGATTTTCTCCAGGGAATGCATGTTACTATGAAGGTATCGTGTCATTTTCGCTCCCGACATCAGAGCTCCATCAATGAGGCTCGCGTGGTTTAGTTTATCGAACACCAATAAATTATTCGGGCCAACTAAACCCACCAAGGCTCCTATATTAGCCGTAAAGCCGGAGGAAAACAAGATCGTATCGTCAAAACCAAGCAATTGAGCGATTTCTTTCTCCAATTGATTCTGATAATCAGATGTTCCGCTCAACAAGGGTACACCGCCTGTGCCTATACCGCACTGCTGAATAACTTCGGAAGCTTTCTTAACCGCAGCCGGGCAAATCGTTGCGTTCAGATAGCTGTTTGATCCAAACATCAGCATCTTATTTACCTGGCCAGTATGTCTGTCCAGGATCTCGACCTCTCAATCGCACGCAGAAATCATGGGAGATCGTGCGTATATATTCAATCCTCTTTTCTCATGTTCCTTGAAATGAGACTGAAACTTTTCAATCTTAGCCATAATGTTACCGTCCGGGCTAGTTTTACATGCTGCGTAGTCAATTTTGAAATTTTCCATATGCATATATGTTAGACAGTGATGTATGTTTCAACGACATCAGACCTATATGCAGAGTATATATCTATTATATACAAATGCATTTTGTATACAAAAATACAATATTTATTTTATTATACAACTAATAATCTACATAAATATGTATTGATATACACAACTACACTTATATGCAAGTGATTACATGTAGAATATATTTGAAATAAAAAATATCATCATTTTTATAAGTAAAATATCTAAAATATTTTGTATATATTTGTTGTGAATAAATAAATATGAACCTTGGAATATAAGAAACTTGAAAGAGTATGGAGTTAGATTAATTATAAGAAAGCACAAATATGAATAATCAACAAATACTGAATGACCGTCGTATTACTCGTGATGAGGTCCTGTCTTCATTGGTTAATTTGCGTCAATTAACTTTTGAGGTCACGGATGCGTGTAATCTGCGATGCAAGTATTGCGGATATGGCGACATGTATTTCGGGTACGACAAACGCGAAACAAAATTTATGACCTTTGAACAAGGTCGTATGCTTCTTGATTATCTTGTGGCTTTATGGCACAAATATCCAACGCGTTCGGCTGTCCCGAGAACATACGTTAGTTTTTATGGCGGAGAACCGTTGATGAATATGGATTTCATAATGCGCATGGTCGATTATATCGAGAAGCTTGATGTGCGAAGGAATTTTATCTTTTCGATGACAACAAATGCCATGCTAATCAATCGGTATATGGATTATTTGGCCGAGAAGAGATTCCGGCTGCTTATCAGCCTCGACGGAGACAGGCAGGGGCAAAGTTATCGGATAACTAACAACGACGAAAATTCTTTCGATCGCGTCTTCGCCAATGTGAAGAGTCTGAAACAAACCTATCCCGAATATTTTACGAATTATATAAATTTCAATTCGGTTCTGCATAATCGAAACAGTGTTGATAGGACATTAAATTTCATCATGCAGGAATTCGGGAAAAAACCGACAATCACGGAATTGAACAATTCGGGAATAAAGCCGGAAAAAGTAGAGGAGTTCAATCGAACATACCGCAATATTACGGAAAGTCTGCATGAATCGGAGAACTATGAAAAACTATCAGAAGAGATGTTTATGTCTGAGCCTAATACACATGATCTTTTGCTGTTTCTCCATCAATACAGCGGAAACGTGTACAGGGACTACAATAGCCTTTTTTTGGACGAATCCAAACTGCACTACACTCCAACGGGAACCTGTTCACCATTCAGTAAGAAACTGTTTGTTACGGTTAACGGTAAAATCCTGCAGTGTGAACGTATCGATCATAAATATGCTCTAGGGCAGTTATCTGCAAATGGAGTTTTCCTTGATCTGGATGCTATTGTAGCGCGATTCAATGACTATTTGGAGAAACTTCAACACCAGTGTTCGCTCTGTTACAGAAAAAAAAGTTGTATTCAATGTATGTATTATATTGAAAATCTAGATGCTGTAAAACCAATTTGCCGCGGCTATATGAACCAAGAGACATTTGAACAATATACGTCGTATTGTTTGGCTCATCTGGCCCGTCATCCACATTTGTACAAGAAGTTGATGGAAGATGTTTTGGTCGATTAAATTGTGAATTCCATGAAACAAAGACTTACGCTTTCTCCCGATACTTTTCTTTGGAGAAAAGGAACGGAAGGTTTGTTATACGAGTCGGCGCAAGGAACCATGTTCCATTTCAACGTCACGGATTCGATTGGAGAATTATGCCGGGTATTCGAAGATTACGATAATCTGTATTCTGCATTGTTCGATCCGGAAATACTCGATAATGATGCTCAATCCTTTATTGATGAAATCATAACCCGGGGATTTGGTCGGATTACGTCTCCTGAAACTCCGATTATCTCTCTGCCGCCAATACTCAATATTCAGCATGATGTCAAACGACTGAAGCAGAATCCGGAGCGTGAAATTGGAGAAAATGTTTTGGAATATCTGTCTTCATTAACCATATACATCGGGGGTGCATGTCGTAATAAGCCTTATTTCAAGCAGATTATATATCCGATTTGTTCGGATGAGCGGCTAAGTAGCGAAACGATTGCCCGGTTCCTAGATAAAGTGTGGACTTCGTCACTACAACGGATTAATCTGATTGTTTCGGATGTTACCGATCGAAACATCATTCAGATGGAACAACGTTTGAAGGCATATAAAAAGCAAATTATATTCTATTTTCTTCATGAAAATTTACATCATGAAGCGATGCTGCCCTACATGCTCGCTAAAGCTGGATATCGGGTGCGCTTTATCTGCGAATTGCCCTGCAATGTGCAAGAGATTTTCGACCTCAAGAATTTGATGGAGAACGAACAACGGATGTTGCTCCCGGTTGGATATGATTTCATTGTTCGAAACGAGCGCGAATACCAAGGATGGAAAGAACTGGTGGAGAATCTCGAATTGAAAGACTTTGCGATGGTCCCTGTATATGACAACAATCGGGATTTTTTTGATTGTAACGTATTCCTTTCTGAATTAGACCTCAAACAAATCCGATTGTCTCGTCGTGAAATTTTCGCTCATCAAGCAATCAATATCGAAGCATTCGGAAATTTGACAGTAATGCCTGACGGTCGGATTTACTCAGAAGTAACAGCTCCTGCTCTCGGAACTGTCGAAGACTCGATATATGACCTTCTTATCCGGGAGCTACAAAATAATTATGCGTGGCGTAAAGTCCGCAATTCCGAAATATGTAAAAATTGTATCTACCAATGGTTGTGTCCTTCACCAACATCGTATGAACGTGCCGCAGGAAAGGAGACTGTTTGTACATTACGCGAAAACTGATGAATTGAATTCTATATTCGAACTTGCCATCCGAATACAAGAAGCCTTCCCGCGAGGAAGCAAAACCGAATATGACAGCTCCAAAGTTCAACTAAAACGCAGAAAGGCATAGCAAAAATAGAATTATTTTTCCGAATTAAGGAATTCGTTATTCGGGAAACGGCGGATACGGAGAGTCCGTCGCAGGACAAAAATCCGAAATATATTGTACAAAACCTAAAACACGAGAATCATGAAATCATTGAAAGCAAATCGGATCGAGAAAGATAATCTCACGAAAAAAGAGATGGATTGCGTGAAAGGCGGCAATAGTTGTGGATGTGGATGCCACTATGAAAACAATGGCGGCTCCAGTACGATGGATAACGGTAATGCTAACTATGAAAATAACCTGTGGTCTAAGAATTCGATAATCCGGATCGATGGCCACACGGCTTGGGGAAACTGGTAGGTTTTCTGCCTGCGAGTGCTATACAAGCACTCGCAGGCTCAGAAAAGAGAAAAACTATGAAATATTTTCTGTATTTGTCCATTTTCCTGTCCATTGCGGCAGACTCGGCAGTCGCATTAGCCCAGTCTTCGCGGTCGGGACGGGACCAGTCTTTGAAACGGGTTATTGATACCTGCGTGCTCCGCGTCGATTATCTGTTTGTCCGGGCCGTTGATACGGTAAGCGGACAGCGTTACCGGGATCACCGTCGTCTGGAAATCGGGAGCAGGTATAGCCGGGATTACAGCCTTTTTGCCGACCGATCGGACAGCCTGGCCTTCGAGGCCTACCGCAAGAATGCCGATGCCGGAGTCGATCTCTACGGCTGGCTGCGACCCGGAGAGCGGGGGTTCTGTGAGGATTATTATATGGATTATCCCCGTAGGGGGCTCCTGACTGCATCGCTCTGCATCGTCAATACCGAATACCGGTACAACGAACCGATACCTCGTATCGACTGGACGTTGCATGCCGACACCACACACCGGATTCTCGGCTATACCTGTCAGCGGGCGACAGTCGAGTTTCGGGGCCGGAGGTGGTCGGTCTGGTTCACACCGGAGATACCCCTCACCCGAGGCCCGTGGAAGCTGGGAGGACTGCCGGGGCTGATTCTGCAGGCCTGCGATGAAACGGGTCTTTTCGGATTTGAGGCCACGGGTGTGGAACTCGGCCGCAACCATCCGATTCATATTTATGACGAAAAGGCGCAACCGTCCGGCGGAGGGTCGGGCATGCAGATCAGGCAGACGACGCGCGATCGGGTCCGTATGCTGCAGTCGTTGTTCTGGAAAGACCCGGTAGCCTTGAACGAGATGCACGGTGTTGTCAGTGCCATCCGCGATGCTTCGGGACGGACCGTCATCCAAAAACGGGGAG
>ULKL01025221.1_pt1 | contig 13758 bp, 11 predicted proteins | sample 1951161 | NCBI WGS metagenome assembly ULKL01 (sample SAMEA4835501, study PRJEB28245) | human gut metagenome | biome: gut microbiome; material: fecal sample | place: Denmark | collected 2008
TAAGAACGATCCTTGCTCAAATTGACGGCTGCGACAACCTGGAAGTCAGGGTTGAACATACCGTAGCTATTCTGGACGAAATAGTCGCGGACCGACCCAACACTACCATACAGGTCCGAATAACCTTCCTCGGTCATGATGCGCTGGTAGAGCTCAATAGTGGAATTTTCCTGGAGTTTGACATCTGCATAGTTGACCAAGATCACAGGGATCTTGGTATTACCAATACTTTTGACAGCGCCCAAGGCACTCGTACCATACTTACCTATACCATCAGCGGTAGAGGCATAGTGGACGCGGCGGGGACCCTCATTGCCTTCCCTCAAATCGAGAACCTCAGGAGAAGCGGCGTTAATGGTGCAGGTAGATAGGTAATCGATCTCTGCCTGTGTACGCTCAGCAATATCGTGAGCGACGATGCTGGTCGGGACAAACTTACCATCAACGACTGTGGCATAGCACAAATCGTAGTTGATATCGGGGTTAGAATACAGCACCTTCCCGTCGAGGGTGGTGTAATAAGCACAATAGCTTTCGCCATGCTTATAGACCTGGATGGTCGTACCATCACTTTGCTTCATCGTGTAAACCATGCGCTTGGCAGGAACAGCATGTGCACCCAACGACATGGCCAACAACGAGAGAGAAAGTAAGCAAGCTTTTTTCATTCGTCAAAAAATATTTTCCAATTGATTATTTATGGCGACAAAGTTAGTAAAAAAAATATTGCCAACAAAGAATGTGGGGAACAATTAATGTTAAAGGCTCCTCAGAAAATGTGCAGGGGTTAAAATTAAGGGAAGATTCAAGAACGGGAGGTAGGCAAAACCACGAAAAAAGCATATTGACTTCATTGGCTGATGAAGTTAACTTCGTAGGCCGATGAAGTTAACTTCGTTGGCCGATGAAATTAACTTCGTTGGCTCATGAAGCTATGTTCGTAAAAATAGGGTAAAAACAGGCTTTTTGAGGGAAAAACCAAAAAAAGCACTTGAGGAAGAGGAAAAAGGAAAAAGAGAGAAGAATGGTGGGACACGCAGGAAGAAAAGAATGAGCAAGAGAAAAAGAATTGTCAAGAAAAATCGCGAATATAAAATCAGCATAGTAAAGAAGAGGTGCGACCTACACAGGCCGCACCTCTCAAAAAAGAAAGTGTGTATCTAAAAGTAAAAATTACTTCTGAAGCTTCTTCACACCATTCTGGATGACAATACCCTTGTAATCTTTGCCAACCTGCTGGCCAGCGAGGTTGAAGATGCGGTTGTCAGCGGGCTTCTCTGACTTAACAGTTACACCAGCGATACCAGTGGCAAGCGGAGTGAAGTGTGAGTTCACGTAGAACGGGGTAGCATAGCCCTGACCATTACCATCAATCTTAGAGAATCCACGATAGTAAACCTCGGGGAAGGCAACCTCACCATTGTTGTAAGTACCGCCCTCAATAGTTGGCATATCAAAGTCGGGAGTAATGATATTTCTACTGTTATCTTTTGGATCTGGCTTGACAACAACACCACGGAGCAAAATGTACTTGCCGTAGGTTGCTTGATCTTCCTCATTGGAAATATAAAGGAGAGGCTGACCAGTAGCCATGGTAGCATTCTCACCATCAACATCGATGGAAACCTTGCAACCAGCACCAGTACCAGTCAAGAAGTGGTTATAGACGTCAACAACACCATCAGCAGCGGCACTATAGTCAATCCATACAGGCTGCTCAAAATCAACCCAATCAGACTTCACAGTATAAGAACCAGTATGAATAGCATTGGCGTGACCAATCGTCGGACCAATATTGCGCATCACATAAGCGTTCTTATAGGTACCTTCAGCAACGATAGCGTAGTAACCCTGGATCGTATCATTCGGAGTAAGAAGACCCGTGGCGGGATCATATTTGCAAACGAAATCGCAGAAATAGTCGTTGGTGCTAACGCCGAAGAAGACAATAGGTGACTGCTCATTACCGATTTCGATGGGAGCACCATCACCAAAGTACTGACGCATAGGCACGGTGAAAGTATTGGTAGCCTCGTCAAACTTGCCATACACATGACCAAGGGCGTTGCCATAGATATTCCACTTCACATTGAGCGTGTTGCCCTCGTCATCCGTGACATTAGCAGTGTACAACGTGTCGGTGGTAGAGAAGTTAATCTCCTGCTCCTCATCCCAGGCATTATTAACGAAGATACCGATGAATTTCTTCGTGTCAACCTTTTTAGCGGGAGCCTTCTTGGCGACACCCTCAAACTTAACTCCATTGAGACCGCTCAACTTCATTGTCTGATTTGCGAACGGAGCCTTCTGGAGATGCTGCGCAGAAGCACCCATGCAAGCTGCGAAAGCGCAAGTTACAAGTAAAAACTTCTTCATTGTTTTGAAAACTTTTTAATTAATTAAAAAAATAATGATCAATAAGTATATCTCCCCCCTGCCCGAAGAAAGGCAGGGGGAGAGAAAAGAGTTTATTACTGCTTTGAACCGCCGAATGGGTACATGACCTGTGTAGCGGTGAGCTCGAGAACATTCTCAGGATGATCAACCTGGATCAGCTTCATATAAGTCGGCTTACGTGCGTTATCAGTCTCGAACTTGAGACGAAGCTTGTTGTTCAGAGCGGAGAAGGTCTTCAGGACCGGGGTGAGCTTGTAGCTCTTCATGAATACCTGAGCGGCCTTATTGGTGGGCGAATTACGATTGAACTGCAATGCCATCTCGTCGCCAGCCTCATTCGGATCGCGAGGGGTGAGCTCAACATAGAGATAGTCGCTGCTCAACATGGCGTGGAAACCGAACTTACCATTGTAATTACCGATCATGGCCCAGTAGAGAATAGCCTCCTTACCGTTGGCTGCCGTCTTGATAGCTTCCATGAAGTCGTTCCAAGCACCCTCAGCGTAGGGACCAACCTTGCTGCCATCGAAGAACCACTGGCCCTTCTTGAAGGCATCGACAACAGGAGGTACAACCGTCTCAAGGCAGATACTAGTATCACCCTGCGGGTAGAAACGCTCATCAGTAGGATCGTTGAAATCCTTGGAGAAATTGGTGAACTTCTTGCCACCGATCTCAACCTCCTGATAGAACTTATAGCCCTCCGGAGTAACGATGTACGGGTAAGCAAAGCGCTTCACCTCACCCGTAGAATCGGGATACTGGAAGATCAAACTGTGGTAGTCGCCATACTGAGCACCCTCAGCCAGGGTATCATTTCCAGCGAGAAGTGTGTAAGAGCTGGAAGCCATGAATTTCTTCACATCCTCTACCTCCTGAAGGTAGGTAGCCCAGTCCTTATCAGCCTTCATCGGGAGCATGTAGATGCGATCACCATGCTTCAGACCCTGAAGAACGATCGTGTCGGAAGTACACTTGAGTACGCGGAACTCGAAGTCGCCACCGAAACCAGTACCAGCCTCACCGTAGTCATCATTCTTCGGATCAGCAAAGTAGTGGAGCAACTTGTTATAAGTATCGAAAGAGACAACGACACCCATAGACTGGTTGACAGTGAAGTGAGCCAATGAAGACTCCGTAATCAAGTTGCCAGAAGCATCGAGACCAGCCTCATGGTTCTTACCAGCCTTCTCAGAAGCAATCAGAACCGAGTCACCCTGGAACTTGCAGAGCACATTGTAGCCACCATAGGTGACATCACCATAGTACTCCATGCGCCATCCGTTGGATGCTTCCTGGAGGGTCTTCTTGACCTCGGCTACGGTCTTAGAAGCACGCTCAGGGGCACTCTCAGGAAAATAATTGTCCACGTCGCTGGTACAAGCGTTGAACGCTATGAATGAAACCAGCAGTGCGAATAAATAACTAATCTTTCTCATTTCTAAATAACCTTAAGCGTTGCTTTTAATTCTGATTTAAATCACGAAGATTCAAGCGAATTGCCTCCGAAGAGCGGCGCAGCAAAACAGCACGCATCTCATCGATGTCGATATTCCAGCTTTCGCTGAAGTAAGCACGAACGGCAGCGAGCTTGGTCTGCAGGAGGGCGGAACCCTCGGGGCCAGCCTTTGCAAGAATCATATCCCATGCAGACGGGGTCATCGTAACATACGTGGCATACATCTCGGCGAAGTCCTCATTGTACTCAGAAGAAGCATAGGTGGTTACGAAACCTTCCTTAGCCACCGCCGTATCCTTGAGGTTGCTCCAGTCCTGAGAGTGGTAAGATCCACCGGTGATGGTCTGATAGTCGGTGCTGTAGTTCTTCTGTTGTGTCAAGATGTGGCAGAACTCATGGTGCATCGTGTGGAAGAACCAGTAGTTCATGTCGATGGGCACCTCACTACGATCAGCATAAGGATTCTCAACATTGATACTGGGGTTATCGATATCCAAACGGTTGACACCGTAGAGCATAATCTTCAAACCACCCTCAGCAGTACCCAAAATGATAGATTGGTTGGCACTATACTCGTTGGAACCGATGAGCTGCATCTGACGCGGGCAGTACTTCTTAAGGAAGTTGCGACCCTTGCCCTCATAATAGGTAGCGGGATCCTCGCGCTTATAGATGGAGTCGAAGACTTCAGAATAAGCGTCGAGCCACATGTGCTTCACGAGGATAGCCAGTGCCTTGGACTTTTCAACATCGGCCGGAATGACGTTATAGACCTGATCCGTGAGCTTATCGTTGTAACGATACTGGAAATCGATGTTGTACGTCTCCAGATAGTTCTTGGTAAGCCACTTGTCAAACTCACCATTGGCCTTGATAGTATCACCAGCGAAAACTGACGTAGAGCTCAAGTCATCGTCGCTGCAACCAGTGAGCACGAAGCCCATGCTGCAAAGCAGGAGAGAGGCGAATAAATATATTCTTTTCATAGATAGATGCTATTTAAATTCAACGGGGGTTAGCTGTCTGACCAGCGCTAATGACATCCTGAGGCAACTGGATAGCACCTCTCAAGTCACCGGCCTTGAACGTAATACTTTCACCTCCGGAGATCTCATGCGTATATTCCATACCATAGCGCTTCAGATCGTAGAAGCGGAGACCCTGGAAGAGCGTATCCAGACGACGCATGTGGAGAATGAGAAGAATCAGGTTCTCCTGCGTGTTGACCTCGACACCATAAGAAGTGGTGTAAGGCTGCTGAAGGGTGAAGCCCTGCGGGTGCAACTGCTTACGGATAGAATAGTCACGAGGACCATCGAGAACTGCGGGCTGGTAGTCCATGTTGGTGAAGAACGTATCGACCACGGCCGTCGTCAGAGTAGGACGGATCGTGGAACCTTCCTTCTCTTTGCAGTGGCTGACCATCCACATGTTCATATCCTTCAGCGCGTTGGCAGTATCGTTCTTCAGGGCATAAGCCTCGGCACGAACCAAGAGCGTCTCATCACCCGTGAACGCGTGGTCCACGATGTGAGCAAAACCCGTCTGGTTGATACGGTCCGTCACCTCGAAATGCTCCCACATCGTCGGGAAAGCAGCGCAAGCAGAAGTACCATAGATCTTCGTAGAATAGTACAGCGTATTGTCAGAAGATCCCTGACCCCACGGGGCTCGTGCCCAATACGTGTCATAAGAAGCCACCATAGTGTTGTGAGCGTAGCGAGAGCTAACACCCATGTTGAGGAAACGGGCACCACTAGAGTAGGCCGTAATCAACATGAAGTTGGACTTCAACCCACTACGAATCACGGTGTTGGAGATATCCTGAGCACCAGATTGCATGATAGAGGGGAAGTCGAAGAGCTGTGAAGCCACATCGGTTCCCAAAGCACGGGAAGCATAGTTGATCGCCTTGTCGTAGTTCATATAATACAAGTTGAAACGAGCAGCGAAAGCGTATGCAGCCTTAGTGTTCCAGTGATACTTAGGCACAGAGTAGATAGCATCATCGACAGCAGGGAGAGCCTCCTCGATATCACGGTTGATGTTGGCATAGAGCTGACGAAGCGTACCACGCTTATAGGTATCGTTGACGCTCTTCTCCGGTTCCAGCGGATAAGCCAAACCGAGGTACTCGTCGGCCTTCTCCGGGTTCCAAGCCATACAGAAGACGCTGGCAAGCTGCATCATACTGTAGGCACGGCAGAGCTTGGCCTCAGCCAACTGTGGAGCCAATGCGGCAGAATCGCCATACTCCTTGATCGCCTTGATAGCCTCGTTGGCCGTAGCTACAGAACTATAATAACCGTTCCAAACACTGTTCGGGCAGTCATTACCAGCCGTAGATTTTACATCCTTGAACTGATAGAGCTCGTCAACTAGCTGGTTCACTCCATAAGAGTTACCGTTATTGCCGACATTATCAGAACTGATCTCAGCCATGACCGCTATGTGGAAAGCCGGATAGGCAGAGGTGAGCAGCTGAGTAATCTTCTCCTTCGTGTCGAGCGTTGCACGATCATCTGGCAACTTGTCAAGATAATCATCGCAAGATGCCAACGACAGAGCGGCAAGACCTAAAAATAAATATTTTGTCTTCATATTCTTGATTGCTGATATGTTTAAATTCCAAGACGAACCGTGAAGGTGAACTGACGTGCCATCGGTACGGCAACACCACCAGAGTTCATGAACTCAGGATCCTGACCGTTCAACTTCTTATCAGAGTAGATAAGGAAGAGGTTGGTACCCTGCAACTTCAAGCTCATGGAAGAGAGACCAATGTGCTTGATCAAGCTCAGAGGAACATCGTAAGCAATGGAGATCTCCTTCATACGGATGAAGTCACCCTTTGCAATACGGTTGTGTGAGTAGTTATAAGCCGTGTAGGCATAACCGAGGTAATCGTCGCTCTGGAGCTGACGGTAGTCGGCGATAGCCGGGATGTCGGTGTGGTTCTCATCACCAGGCACAACCCAACGGTTCTGGAACTCCTTCGGCATGGCGGTGAGGTCAGAGTAGCCCGTGCTGAAAGCCGGATCGAGGCGAACCTTGTTGCCAGCTGCGTAGGTGATGAACACATTCAGGTGCAGACCTTTATAAGAGAAGGTGTTGCCCAAAGAACCTGAGAACGTCGGATCCGTCGGACCCTCGTAGATGAGGTGGTCGAGGTTGTACGACTGGAAGTCGATATCGCTCGTGACGAGTTTACCATCCTGGTTGATGAACGTAGGAATACCATGGTTGTTAAGACCCTGGAAGTCCATAGAGAAGAGCGCACGGTAGGGATAGCCCTTAGAGGTGAAACCAGAGCCAGCGATCATGTTGATCAGGCGGTTCTGAGACTGCAGATCCGTAACCTTAGACTTGGTATGAGAGAAGATAAAGTCGGTGCTCCACTGGAAGTCCTTGGTGACGATATTGCGAGAAGAAATCGTGACCTCCTCACCATAAGAGCGCATAGAGGCAACGTTGGCGTACTTCATGATGGTACCGCCCTCACCCGTGGTGATCTTCGGACCAATCAAGTCGTAGTTGTTACGGAGATAATAAGCCAGCTCCACATTCAAGCGGTTGTCGAGGAAACCGAGGTCGAGACCGAGGTTGAACTCGTGCTTCTTCTCATAAGTCAGATCAGGGTTGGCGAGAGAGTAAACCTCGATACCAGACTCCTTGTCTGCGCTGAACGGACGCCACGGGTTGAAGCTCTGGAAGATAGACTCTGCGTTCGTGATAGCAGGCTTGTCACCCGTCAAAGAGTAAGAAGTCTTGAACGTAGCGTGAGAGAGTGCGGGACGAAGCTTTTCGAACCAAGGCTCCTCATGGATGTTCCAAGCACCTGAAACGTTCCAGGTCGGCAACCAGCGAGCGCTGCGGGCCTTACCCAGAAGGTTGCTACCCTCGTAACGACCAGTGACGTTGAAGGTATAACGTCCCTTCCAAGAGTAAGTAGCAGTAGCGAAGAAGGAAGCCTGACGGCTATAGCCATTGCTCAGAGAGTAGTACATAGAGTTCTCCTCAGAAGCCTGCTTGAAGTACTTGTAGTCGTAGCTACCGAGCATACCCATGCCATACTGCATACCTACACCATTGAAGTAGGTAGAGCTACGGTCAACGTTGTTGACCTCCATACCACCATAGAGGTTGAGGATGTGGCGATCGTTGTAAACATCGTTATAAGAAGCAGTGGCACGGAAGTCCCAGCTGTTCATCTTGTACTTGGTCTCGCGGAAGAAACCACCACGGGGAAGAACCGTCTGACGGAGGCTGTTGGGCACATCCGGGTCGAGGTACAACCAAGAGTTGGCGTCACGCATGGTAGCGTCGTCCATGGCACGGTAAGCCATAGCCTGGTTGGAGTTCTCCTTGATACGGTGATCCATCGTCGTGGTAGAGAACTTGTAAGCACCCAACACGCTGATTTCCACCTTAGAGATGGGCTTGTACTTCAACTCGGCCTGATACTTCAAGTCAACGATGTCGTAGTCCATGTAGTTGTTGTCGAGCTCGTTCTTGATATTGAACGGAGCGTAGTTGCGAACATAGTACTCGTTAGGATCGAGCGTACGAGAAGAGTTCAACGCGTAAGAATACGGGTTGATATCGAAGTCACGAGACACAGCACCCGTCACGGCGTTGGTTGACTGGTTGCCGGTACCCGGAGCCTGCTGTTTACGGTAGCTGGCATTAGCAATCATGTTCAAAGACACCTTCTTGCTAATGTTGTAGTTGGCATTGATGTTGGCGGTGTAACGCTGCACGTTGCTACGCTTCGTCCATCCCGGGTCATCCAGGAAAGAGAAAGAAGTATAGTACTGAGCCTTATCCGTACCAGAGCTCATACTGATAGAGTGGTTCATCTGGATGGAGTTGGAGAACAACTCATCGAACCAGTCCGTATTGCGATACTCAGCCTCACGGAGGTAAGCATTCATAGCCTCCTGCGTGTTGGCAAGACCGAAGCGACCATTGGTCTCATCGTACTCATTCATAAGGTGATACATCTTACCGAAGACACCGCTTGCGCTGGCGCGATAAGAGTTCATGAAAGAGAAGAAACCACCCTTCATCATCTCACGATAGACAGACATCTGCTCCTGTGAGTTCATGATGTTGAACTGGTTGTAGTTCGGCTTCAAGCGCATGGTGAACTCACCCGTATAAGAAATACGAGCGCTACCAGCCTTACCACGCTTCGTGGTAACGACAATCACACCAGCCATAGCGCGGGCACCGTAGATAGAGGTGGCCGAACCGTCCTTCAAGATATCGAAGCTGGCGATATCGTCGGCGTTGAGACCAGCAATAGCATTGGAAATGACCGTAGCGGCATCACCAGAGGAAAGAGCGTCCGCATCGACCTCAGTCACATCCTCCATGATGACACCATCGACCACCCAAAGCGGCTTGGAAGAACCATAAATAGAAGTAGCACCACGGACACGAATCTTCGGTGCCGTACCAAAGGTACCAGAGACGTTCTGCACACTCACACCAGCTGCGCGACCCTCCAGCGAACGAGAGATGTCGGCGACACCGTCGAGCTTAGCCTTCTCTGCGTCGACTTTCGTCGCGGCACCAGTAAACAGACGCTTGTCCATCTTCTGCATACCAGTAACGATGACCTCACCCAACTGGTGACTGTCAACGTCGGCTTCCAAAGTGATTTTCATGTTAGAGGCACCTTTCACGGTCAAGGTCTTCATACCTACGTAGGAGACGACCAACTGAGGATGAGCCTCCGTTGTACTGATACTAAAATTACCGTCAATGTCGGTGGCAGTTCCAGTCTTCGTGCCTTTCACCATAACGGTGGCACCGATAACTGGAAGACCATCGTCACCCAAGACGGTTCCGGATACAGTGTTCTGAGCTACGGCTATTCCTATGGAGAACAGCAAGCAGACCAAAACAAAGCCTAGTCTTTTACCCATATAAACCCCAAATATTAGTTATTAATTTGAATTACTTCAATACACAAGTACAAAGATAGCCATTATATCCCGAATTTGGAACGAAAGAAATAAAAAAATTAACTGACACACCTAAAAAAGTCGAATATACGGACAAACTTAGGTCATTTTTAACATTTCGAGGTGAGATTTTGGCTAAACTTATCTAAGAAATGTGCTCAACTGAGAACAAGGAAACGAGGCTGGGAAAGACGCCGGGATCTGTCCGAGCAACCGACAAGGGAAGACAGAACAAAAGAGAGCAGAAGAATACAAAGCCAAAAAAGAAGCGCAAAGGCTTGCACAAGGGCAGAAAAGGGGATTTTAAAGGCTTCATAATTTGCGAATTTGCGAGCAGCTGGACGATTGGGCGCAAATTCGCAAATTATGAGCAAGGTGGAAAAGGAAGGAAAACAAAGAAGAACGAGGATAAGGAAGGAGATAACGGTATTTCAAATAGCTAATTATAAATGTACGCGCGTACATTATATATATACTCGCAAGAAAGGGAATAAAAGCAGGCATTTCCTTTTGCTCGTTCACACAATCTTTGTACCTTTGCATAACGGCAAAAAGAGCGAGCAAAAAGCAAGCTCCAAAAACAGGCATTTAAAACATGGCATCAACATACCATACGACAGGTGAGAGAAAAAAGCAAGGCAGGATTGAGGTGGTTTGCGGCAGTATGTTTTCCGGTAAAACGGAAGAACTCATCCGCAGACTGAAACGTGCCATCTTTGCCAAACAAAAGGTGGTGATATTTAAACCCTCGATTGACACCCGCTACTCGGAAGCCGACGTGGTGAGTCATGACCACAACTCCATCTCTTCTACTCCCGTCAGTTCTCCGAAGAGTATCCTAAAACTCGCCCAGAATTTCGACGTGGTAGGAATAGACGAAGCTCAGTTTTTCGACAAGGGCCTTACGAAGGTCTGCGACCAACTGGCAAACCAAGGCATCCGTGTGATCGTGGCGGGGCTCGACATGGACTACCTCGGCGTACCATTCGGACCGATACCAGACCTCTGTGCCATAGCAGACGAAGTGACCAAGGTTCACGCCATCTGTGTGAAATGTGGGGCATTGGCCTACTTGAGCCATCGCTTGACTCACAATAGCGAGCGGGTTCTGCTGGGGGAACAGTCTGAATATGAGCCCCTTTGCCGTGAATGTTATCGTAAAGCCAAAGAAGAAGAAAAGGAGGAAAACAAATGAGAAAAGAAATCACTTTCGACCGGTTTATCCGCGGGGCACTCGTAGCTGCAGCCATACTGGCTGTCTTTTGGTTTGTGAAAGAACTGAGCAGCGTACTGCTGCCCTTCTTCATCGCCTGGTTTTTGGCCTACCTGCTCTACCCTATCGTAAAATTTGTGCAATATAAGTTGCATGTGCCTACCCGCGCGCTGAGCATCATCGTCACACTTATCTTCGTCACAGCGATTATCGGCGGCGTGACCTATCTGATCATCCCGCCCATGATTGAGCAGTTTGACAAACTAGGAAGTATCTTCACGCGCTACATCCAGCAGACAGTCCATACCAACAATATTGGCGAGATGGTGCGCGACTGGATAGCACAAAACAAGGAATCGATCGCCCCATTCTTCCGTAGCAAGGACTTCACAGAGACCGTAAAGACCACGATGCCAAAGGTTTTCAGCATGTTGGGACAAACGGCCAGCATCGTGATCAGTATCGTGGCGAGCTGTATCACGCTGCTCTATATGTTCTTCATACTCCTTGACTATGAGTTTCTTACGGAGAACTGGATTAGGATCTTCCCCAAGAAGGTGCGCCCCTTCTGGCACGAATTGGCTACCGACGTGGAGCGGGAACTCAACAACTACATCCGCGGTCAAGGACTGGTAGCACTCTGCATGGGAATCATGTTCTGCATAGGATTTACGATCATTGGATTTCCGATGGCGATCGGTTTGGGAATCCTTATCGGCATCCTCGACCTGGTGCCCTACCTCCACTCCTTCGCCCTCATCCCAACGGTCTTCTTGGCCATTCTGAAAGCGGCAGATACGGGTGAGAACTTCTGGGCCATCTTCCTGAGCGCACTCGCCGTCTTCATCATCGTGCAAATTATTACCGACATGGTGGTGACGCCGAAGGTGATGGGCAAGGCCATGGGACTGAACCCCGCCATCCTTCTCCTGTCGCTATCGGTATGGGGTGCGCTCCTCGGATTTCTCGGATTGATTATCGCCCTGCCACTCACCACCCTCATCATTGCCTACTGGCAAAGATACGTGACGAAAGAGCATGAAGACCAAATCCCCCTACCCCTTGCTTCGAGCTCCGATGAGCCAAAGACCAAAAAAGGTGAGGAGACCGTTGAGCATCAATAGCTCATAGCCAAAATGATAGTCGAAGAGGCTTGAACAGCTATAATCGACAACGAAACAGACCAACGGACTTGCCACGGCGACGAAAGGAACCAGGCGATCGTTGGTCTTTCTTTTTGTAAATAAACCAAAGGCAAAGAGGCCGAGCAAGGGACCATAGGTATAGGAACAAAGGATGTAGATGGCGTCGATGACGCTGGTGGAATTGACTACACGGAAGAGTAAAATAAACAGGACAAAAAGCAAAGCCACCACCGCATGAGAACGATGGCGGAGCCGCTCATCCTTGGGCCGCTCCATAATATCCACACACCAACTGGTAGTGAGTGCCGTCATGGCACTATCGGCACTGGAGAAACTCGCAGCCACAATTCCGATCGTGAAAAAGACCACTACGGAAACACCCAACTGACCTGTGGCAGCATACATCGGGAGGAGGTCGTCGGTAGCCGCAGGCAGGACAACACCCTGACGCTGCGCCAGTTGCGCAAGCAAGATGCCTAAACAAAGAAACAGAAGGTTGACAGGGACGAAAGCGAAGCCATAAGTACACATATCCTTTTGGGCCTCGCGAAGGGTACGACAGGTGAGATTCTTTTGCATCATGTCTTGGTCCAAGCCCGTCATGACAACAGCCACAAAGATACCACTCAGAAACTGCTTCCAAAAATATTGACGATTGGCTACATCATCAAAGACAAAAATACGACTTCTCTCGTCCGAAACAATCGCCTGGAAAGCATCTGTCAGAGAGAAGTGGAGATGGCCCATGACCTGGTAGATAATGAGCACCAAGGCCGAGAGGAGACAGAACGTCTGGAAGGTATCAGTCCAAACCAACGTTTTGATGCCACCCTTGCGCGTGTAGAGCCAGATCAGTCCGACCATGACCACTACCGTGAGAGGAAACGGGATGGAATAGGCATCGAAAACAAATCGCTGCAAGATGATACAGACCACATAGAAACGGACGGCAGCACCCGTCATCTTGGAAAGAAGGAAGAAAGAGGCTCCCGTCTTGTAGGACCTTCGACCCAGCCGATCGCGCAGATAGGTGTAAATGGTAGTGAGATGCAAACGATAATAGACTGGGAGGAGGACAAAGGCAATGGCAAAATAACCCAAGATGAAACCAAGGCACATCTGCAAATAGGTCATGCCCGACTGGAGCGACATACCTGGAACAGAGACAAAGGAAATGCCCGAAATCGAAGCCCCGACCATACCGAAGGCTACCATATACCAAGGCGAACGGCGATTCGCACGAAAGAAAGTCTCATTGTCCGACTTACCTGCCGTGAGCCGGCTAAACAACAAAAGGACAAGGAAATAGACTATGACGACAAGGACTATCAGCATAAGATCCTTATAACAAAAATCCATAGGAGCACGAAACGTTCCGCACTCCTATGACAATCAGTATAAAATATATTCCAAAAAAGCAAACTGACGACCTCGTTACCGTTCGCACTCCTTCGGGATGCCTTCGGGATGCGTTCGGGAAGTAGGGCAAAGCAACGCCCCATATTTGCCTTAACTTATGACCAACGTCGGACATAAGTAATGTCCAGGGTCAGACATAAGCTACGACGGGCG
>ULKL01034721.1_pt1 | contig 13193 bp, 10 predicted proteins | sample 1951161 | NCBI WGS metagenome assembly ULKL01 (sample SAMEA4835501, study PRJEB28245) | human gut metagenome | biome: gut microbiome; material: fecal sample | place: Denmark | collected 2008
CCCCCGCCACATCTCGTGGGCAGCCCTCATCGGCTATCTCGCTGGCATCGTGAGCTACTACCTCCTGCGCACCTTTGTTTTCTAATCTTTACCCTATCTGAGGCCAGCCCCCGCCGGGCAGAAGGACAGTACGCTTTTTTGGAGCTAGCCTTCCGCCCCGCGGGGCTTTTTCGTCTCTTTTCCGCCCTTTATCATAGAAAAAGCGAGGTGCAACGGTCTGTTTTTGGGAAAACTTTTGTATCTTTGCATGGGTTTTCAATCATAGAGAAATGACACGCAAAAGAAGAATATTGTAACAGGTAACGCATCACCCACTCAGAGCCGAAGAAGGCGACGGCCACGTGGACTTTAATCCCTCTTATTATTTTAAAACTACCTATTAACTATGAAGATCATGAAAAGATTTTTGGTGATTATCCTTGGCTGCCTCCAGGTCAGCTTCTCCCACGCACAATGGTTTAGTGGCGAATACACCACAGAGGTGCAATGGGACCTGAAGAAGCACACCAACTGGCTCAACCATCTTCGGCTGGACTTGTCCATCCCCCTGTGGGACGGAAGAGGATCTATAGAGGCTGCGACGCTCCATGTGGCAAGGATCCGGGAAGGAATCATTGACGACTGGCAGGGCCACTCCAACATCGAAGAGGACAATATGCTGGCGGCCCTTGCCGTGCTGGGCTATATGCACGAATGGAAGGAGGCCCACCTGTTTGTCGGCGTGCGCAACGTCAACGAGGACTTCTTCACCTCCGACGTGACGTCGCTCTTCACCAACGGTTCCTGCGGCATCTTCCCCACGATAGCGGCAAGCTACCCCATAGCCAACTTCCCGCTCTCGGGACTGACCGTCTATTTCGACGTGGGCAAGGACGGATGGGTGTTGAGAAACAGTCTGTACAACGGCGTGGGATACAACGGCTGGAAACACCACGACAATCCCTTTCGCCTACGCCCCAAGACGGATGGCATCTTCAACATCTCCCAACTGGAGTACACCCATCCCAAGGGCCGCTACTATGCGGGCGTGGCCATTCACACGCGCCAGTTTGCCATCGACGAGGAGGGCGAGCAGGTGCCAGCCGAGGAGGCTTCCACCAAGACTACCTGCGCCTGGTGGGTCTATGGCGAACAGACACTATGGACCGACGGCGAGCATCGATGGTCGGAAATGGCACAATACTCGGAGAACACAAGCCACGACAACGGCTGCTACCGCTACGCAGAGATAGGAAGCATTTATGAGGACGGCCACAACGAGTGGGGCGTGTCGGGACAGTACGCGCGCTTCCACCAAGGCACGGAGCGGTCGCTGGAAGTGACCTGGAAGAGGCAGTTCAACAAGCATTTTGCCCTGCAACCATCCTTCCAATACATCAACAACGACAACGGCGACTTCCTGGTGCTTGCCACCCGCCTTTGCTGCTCATTCTGACACTCACCCCATCGACCAAGGGGTCAGGAGCAAACCACTCCTGACCCCTTGGTCCTTTTCCATGCGTCGGTCCGTTGCCCCGGGCCGATGTGCGGTTGCCCCACTACTTTTGAAGCAGCCTGCGGTTGTCCCACTATTCCAGTATCAACACATGGCTGTTGCCCGTCCTGGGCGTGAAGACGCTCAGTCCCACCTTCATCAGGTAGTCGCCACTATACTGCTTGCCGTCACACGTCAGCTCCGACTTCTTGCCAGGCATGAGGTTGGTCTCGCGGACGGTATAGACCCTGTCGGGGTCCAGTCCCTGCAGCCGCACGTTCGTCAACGGCTCCATATAGCGTGGGTGCAGATCGAAGGCGAAGAGAACGGCCCGCTGCTGGTCCTTGCTCACATAGTTGATGGCGCAATGGTTGCCCTCGTAGGGAGACACCAAGCGGTAGAGGTCGCCATCAAAGATCACGGGCTTCATGAGGTCGTAGTTGCTGACGGCCTGCTTCACAAACTGATACTCCTCGGCTGAAAGCGACTTGAGGTCGATGTCGAAACCCAGTTTGCAGGAGCTGCAGACGTCGGTACGAAACTTCACCGAAGTGTTGCGGTTCCAGTTGGTGACGTGCGAGCTCATGGTCTTGGCGGGGAAGAACTTCGACAGTCCCCACTGGATGTAGATGCGCTCATAAGGGTCGGTATCGTCGGAACACCAAAACTCCGTGAAATATTTCAGCATCTCGTAGTCCATCCTGCCGCCGCCTCCGGAGCAAAGCATCATGGGCAAGTCGGGATACTTGTCGTGGATGCGGGTGAGGACATGATAAATACCGCGGATGTGGTCGATGTAGAAATTGCCCTGATTGGCCTTGTGGTAGGGCGAGAAGATATTGGTCACGACGCTGTTGCAGTCCCACTTGAAGTAGGCCACGTCGGGATTCTCCGTCATGATACGATCGACGATGCCGAAGACGTAGTCCTGCACCTTCGGGTTGGAGATGTCGAGCACCAGCTGGTGGCGATGGTAGTAGGGCTCGCGGTTGGGCTGCATGATGGCCCAGTCGGGATGCTTCTCAAACAACTCACTCTTCGGATTGACCATCTCCGGCTCTATCCAGATGCCAAACTTCACACCTGCCTTCTTGGCGTCTCTGACCAGTCCGGGAATGCCCTCGGGCAACTTTCCCTTCGTGGGTTCCCAGTCGCCGAGACCTGCACGGTCGTCCTTGCGGGGATATTTGTTGGCAAACCAGCCGTCGTCGAGCAAGAAGAGATCCACACCCAGGTCCTTGGCATCCTTCATCAGCTCGGCCAGCGTCTGTTGGTCGAAGTCGAAGCCCGTGTTCTCCCAGTTGTTCAGGAGCGTGAGGCGTCCCTCCATGCCCTTGTTCACCTGATACTGGCGCGCCCAGTCGTGGAGATTGCGCGAAGCCTCGCCCACACCATGGTCGCTCAGGGTGAAGATAAACTCGGGCGTGGTGAAGATCTCGCCAGCCTTGAGGCGATAGTCAGAGGCGTAGGGGTTGATGGCGGGCAGCACACGGAGCACCCCCACATTGTCCACCTCGAAAGTGAAGCGGAAGTTGCCGGGCCATCCGATGGTGCCGAGCATCGCCCGTCCCTCATTCTCCTTGGCTGGTTCGTCGAAGCCCAACTCAAAGAATGGTTCCGTCTGCATAGCCGCACGCGTGCCAAGTTTGGTGTCGATGACCTTCTTGCCACGGGTCAGCGGCGCAGTCTCGGGCTGTCCCTCCCGGGCCCAGTCGCCATGATAACTGGTGAGGAAATAGCGGTCGGCCTTGAAGTAGAGCATGGCCGAACTGTAGCGCCATAGCACCACGGGCGCCTTCTCCTGGTGGAAGATCTCGCTCCAGGCCTTGATGACATTTTCCTTGGGATAGGCCACATAGTGGAGCCTCACGGTCAGCGGATAGACCTGGTCGCGCAGGGTGATGATCGTCTCCGTCCCACCGTTCACGGCCTTCTGCTCCACGTTTTGATAGTAGAGGTAGGTGGTCTTGTTGCCGTCGGCATGGGTCACAGCCACGGCAGGCTCGAAGAAGTCCTCGCCCCCCGAGGCGGCATAAGCCTCATGGCCACGCGTACTGACTGCAGCATCGGAGGAGGCATAGACCTCCCAGGGCAAGTGGTCGTAGTCGGCCGGATTGCGCAGCTTGTCGCCGAGATAGACCTGGTAGAGGCGCCCCTTGGGCGACACCTTCAATACAAGGTCAGTCTTGTCCGTCGATACCCGAATAGTCTTTTGGGCGAACGCCACGGCAGAGACCATGCACATCGCCACGATAAGCATCACGTTTCTTTTCATGTTCATTGTTATTATCATCTTTATTTTGTTAGTTTCTCACCAGTCCTCACGCCTGGACCATCATTTTTTAATTAGCCATCAAATTAAATGGCACCTACAATCTACACGAACGACTTTTTCAGTTTGGCAGTAAGAGCATAATCATGCAGAGTTATGCTCTTCTTGATCCATAGCATGAAGGACGAGCCGTCAAAGAATAGCCGAAAATGACCAAAAATAGCCGAAAATAGCCGAAAATAGCCGAAAATGACCGGTAAAACGACCATAAATAGCCGAACACGACAACAAATAGCCGTACAACTAAGCTCCAAGTTCACTTTCTCCTTTCTCTGTAATATTCCATTTCTTGCCTGTAGAAGGCTTGCTTATTAAACCTTCTTTGGACATAATGCCAAGAAGCCGTCCTATCTTTCTTAGTTTTTCGTCATGAGTTAAATTTGAAGGGAATACATGCTGGAGTCCCTCATAAACATCTTGACGTTTGAAGCCCATACTTCCTGCATTATGCGCCAATTGCAACAATAGCTTTTGAATAGTATTTTCTGCAAGTCCCTTCTCTTTGGTATAATGCCCAATCTGTTTTGTCAGTTTGGCAACTTTTAGAGATATGGTATAATGTGGAGCACGTCCTTCTATCAAACCTTTGTCACAAAGATGCTTAGCTGCTTCTTTGGTGACAGGATGATGCTTTTGTACGGCATCTAGCCAAAGGCATTCCTTTAGTGACAAAGACTGGTTGCTCTTTAGCAGATTGGTATATTTCTCATCTATCATCTTGCCATAGATGGTTACACCAACAGTACGATGCTCGTTGTCGATGTCGTAATCTGGCATTGGAAAGAATCGGTTGCGCTGCTCTGTGTAAATCTTCTTGATGCCACGTCCTACGGTATCAATCATGTTGAAGTTAACCATGCCGCGGCATAAGCATTCGTTACGATAGTGGAATTGTGGGCCTTTGTGCTCCAAGGCATTCTCTATCGTGCCAGGAATGAAACTACCACCATTACCATAATATAAGGTGCTTGGTCCTTCCACAAACACAATGCGCTGTTGCAAGGTGTAGTCTTGATGTGCAATGGCGTTATGAAGAGCCTCTCGTATTGTATATTCATCATACTGCTTCATCGTATCAGGGAAAAGGGTTCCTCCAGGAAGTTCACGCATAGTCTTGTTACGAATTTTGCTCAAAACCTTATCGACGTTTAGGATGAAAGGTATCGTAAAGTGCTCATAATCTTGCACGATACCTTCCTCATCTTCCCAAGTCCAAGTAATTTGTGCTACCGCAGGATGGATCTTTTGGATAGATAGCGGTTTGCCTAATAGAAGAATGGCAGCACGAGTGATTTGACCGTCTCGCATCATCATACTATTAGCTAAGAACTCTTCTGTTGTCCACGCATCTATTTCTTCGGCAGGAATACTTGAAGAGTGTACTTTCTTGAACATGACTTTAGCTGTAGCCACAGCCAGCTCATCCAAATCATTGATGGTCGCATTGGGTACGAGTTGGGCTGTCCAATCTGGTATTGGTGGCTGTTGGCGGATAGTATCTTGTTTTGTCTGGTTCAGTGGTTTCAGACTTTCGCCATCACGACCATAAGCCACACCTTTCCAGTGCATTACGATATTGCGTGGTGATGCTGGTATCTGGAACAATAAAACTCGTTTGCCTTCGATATCTAAAGGTACAATATCTCTAAAGATAAGGTTGTCGGTGGTATGTTGAGACATATCTTGCTTCAAACGGTTGAGCGCAACTTCACCATCCTTGAATGTTGTACCGATAATCTGATGTTTTTTGTCCCAAACGCCAAATACAATCCAAGCAAACTCATGGTCACGTAAAGTTTGCTTCATTGCTAAGAGCGGAGAAGTATTTGCCCAACTCATCGATATCAAAGTTGGTCTCTGCTTTCTTAAATTCGACAACCTCATTCTCTGAGTGTTCCCAAAGCTTGTTGAATATCTCTATATATTTTTTCATTGTCTCCTTCTTTATTATTCTTAAATGGCCTACTTAAAAAGTAAGGCATTGTCTTAGGACTCATTTATATTAAAACAGCTACAAAGATAGCATTATTCTTTGATAATAGAGCATATATTTAGATAGAAAGTGCTTTTCTTAGCGATTTTTCCTATTTTGGGCGAAAAGTTCCTAAGTATGGGAGTAAACTAAATACCAGTTGTGCAGATTGGTCGTTTCCTGATTTAGCTTGACTACTTGCTCGTCTTAAGTCTTGACAATGTTGACTCTGTTAAGCATTTGTGATATCGCATGAAATCGTCGTGTAAAAGATCATGTAGAACGTTATAGGACAAAGATCCGCAAATAAAAATAGAGGTATTATGGCGAATATTGATTTGAAATTATCCTCAAAAGACGCAGCTGCGATGAGGCGACCTGCTATGGCAAAAAGAAAATACCGTAGTAGATAATAATGATGCAAGAGAGTGTGTGTTTATTACATACTCTCTTGCTCATATAGGTATAATGTCTTATTTTCCCAAAGACTTGAACATCTTGGTGATGCACTTTTTCTTCTGCTCCATGTTTGGGTGAACATAGAGATTAAGGGTTGTTGTGATATTGGCATGACCGAGCAGTACGCTTACAGTCTTGTAGTCGCAGTTGCTTTCAATGCAGCGTGTGGCAAAGCTATGGCGCAGTCCGTGATACTTTAGTCGAGGAATGTCAAGATGCGCCATCAACCGATGATAATAGTTGCGATAGGTGCGAGGTTCGGTTGGTTTCTCCTCATTGGTCAGCACATAGAAGTCTGTGTTTACCACCTTTTTCAGAGGCTTCACCATCGCCAATAATTCCTTATTCATCGGTATCTCACGGCATGAGTTCTTGGTCTTGGGTGTGTTGATGACCAACTCTGTGTGCTTGCGTTCGCCCTCCACCATGTAGATTCGCTCAATAGTGCGGTTCACGGTAATTGTGCCGTTGTCGGTGTTAATGTCCGACCATTTCAAACCGCAAATCTCTCCGATACGCAAGCCAGTGGTCAGACTGATATAGATACCGAGGTTGCGGAATGTGAAGTTCTGTTTGATGAAATCGAGGAACTTCTTGTGGTGTGCCACTGTCAGTACCTCAATTTCTTTGTTGGTCTCAGTCGTAGGGTATTTGATATCCCACTCGCAATAGTTCATCCATTCGTTCTTTACCCCGAACTTCATCACCATTTTCAAGACTATCAGAATATCCTTCACCGTTTTAATGCTTAGTCCGCCATTGAGTTTCTGCAAAACAAACTCCTGAACAAGTTTCTCACTCAGAGCCTCACAATCGCCAAATGATGGCAGAATGTGGTTCTCCAAAACTAACACATAAGCAGCGTATGTGGACTGCTTTACGTAGCGTTGCTTGTCACTTTTCCAAGCCAACGCAATTTCTCTAATTGTTTTTGTTGTCATTGTAATCCTTAATTTTGAAGGTGTACATATATAATTAGAGATAATAGACCTCTGATGTCCCAAATCTCAGATTCCCTGAGTTTCAAGGGGAGTGGGAGAAATGCATTTTAGGGGACATTACAGAAAATTTTAATTTAAGGAATAAGGATAAGATACAATATCCAATGTTTTCTGTAACTAATGATAGGGGATTTATCCCTCAATCTGAACAATTTGAAGGCAGAGATATGGTCGGTGAAGACATTAAAGCATATAAAATAATACACTCAAATGATTTTGCCTATAATCCAGCAAGAATAAATGTTGGCTCAATAGCCATGTATACAGGTGAAAAGCCTTGCATGATAAGCTCTTTGTATGTTTGTTTTAAGACGACCAAAGAGGTGAACAACGAATGGCTTATGCAACTTCTTAAAACACCCAAAATGAATTACTATTATAATGTTAATGGTGAAGGTGGTGTAAGAGTGTATTTATTCTATCCTAATTTCGCAAGGATTAGAATGTCTATTCCAAAAATAGAAGAACAAAAGAAAATAGCAAAGTTGCTCAATCTTATTGACGAGCGCATAGCGACCCAAAACAAAATCATTGAGGACTTGAAGAAACTAAAGTCTGCGATTGTTGAAAAGGTCTTTTGTTCTCCAAACCAAGAATATCCAATGTGTCGTATTGAGGGATTTGAGCAAGCACTGTCTACTTACAAGATGAGTGACTTTAGTTCTCGCATAGCTACAAAAAACAAGGATTCCAAGTGTTCATTAGTGCTAACTATCGCTGCCCAATATGGTTTAGTTAATCAAGAGTCTTTCTTTAATAAATCCGTTGCAAGCGAAAATCTTACAGGATATTATTTGCTCCATAAAGGAGAATTTGCTTATAACAGAAGTTACTCTGCTGGATATGATTGGGGAGCCGTTAAACGATTAGACAATTATGACGAAGGTGTTCTATCAACTCTCTATATATGCTTCAAAATAAATGAAACCATAGTTGATTCTGATTATCTTGCCTATTACTTCGAATCAACTAAATGGCATAGAGGCTTGTCTGATATTGCTGGTGAAGGGGCGAGAAATCATGGTCTGTTAAATGTTTCTATAACAGATTACTTCAACACTAAGCATCGTTTTCCTGTAATTGAAGAGCAAAAGGCTATAGCCAAAATGCTAAATACCATTACAGAGAAAGAAAGGAAAGCTACCCTATTGGGAGAATGCTATCAAAAACAGAAGCAATACTTGCTTCGCCAGATGTTCATATAAACATCTGGCGGAGCAGATACTGCTTTTCTGAATGGTATAATTCTAATATTTGTTCTTCATTATTAGTTTTGTGCTCATAACAATCTAAAATAGAACAAATTTTTTTTTGTTGTTCCAATGATGGAATTTTTACTTTAATATTTTCTATTGTTGATTTGGATAGACTTGGCACTCCTGTACCTTCATTATATAATTTCCAATTGATTTGTAGAAAAAGATAATAGCAGAACTTTGGCAGTACATCTTTGAAATCATAGGTGTAGAACAATGTGTCAACTGTCCAAAATTTACCCTTCAAAAACATAGGTGTATCTATTGTTCCCTTTCTTCCAATACAAACACTTTCACCATCATAAAGGTAATCATTGACTAACAACATTTGTCCCCCTGTACCATAAACAGGAATTTTACCAATACTGAGATGCTTATAATCTTTACCATTACCAATTCGCAGAAGTTCTCCAATCTTTACTGTTCTCCAATTCTGATTATCCATAAAAAGTTGTTTGCCAATTCCCTTGATTAAGGACTGCAACTTGTCAATGATTTTGTTTTGGGTTGCTATGCGCTCGTCAAGAAGTGACAGCAAGCGGCTTATCTTTTGCTGTTCTTCTATTTGAGGATAGCTCAACTTCAAGTTTCGCAAATCATCATTGTAAATTCGGATGATTGTCGTAGAGTTCAATTTCCGCCAATCTACTATCGCTAAAAGATGATACAGGAAACTATTGCTTATACATTGTGAAGGATTATCAATCCACACAATGTTAGAGTCTTGATAATAAGCATCTTTACCATCATAAATAACACACTTTCCAACAGTTCCTGCACAAGTTATCATAACCTCTCCTTTATGAGGATAGTTGTACTTGGTTTTATAATCATCAAATAACTCCTTTGATATATAGGCATCAGGTGCGTTTCCGATAGTTCCAATTTTATAAAAAGGAACACCTTCTTCTGTGTTTGTCTGAGAAGCTAAGATACGCTTGCACATCAAGACATTACACAAATCTCCCAACTTGCACTTCTCCCACTCCCCCTGAAACTCAGGGAATCTGAGATTTGGGACATTGCCCTTCGGGCGAACTCCCTCACGCTCGGCAGAATCCAAACAAGTTTGGTTCTGCTCTTGCTTATTTGGGACATTAAGTTTATTATGTTCGTTATTTATTTTTGTTGTCATTTTAAATCCTTAATTGATGGTTCTGAAATAGTCTACCAGCTTGGTAGACAAATTTTTATTTTAAATTTCCTTTGGATTGAGGTCGAAAGGAAGCAGAGGCATTTCGTCATCACCATTATTAAATCTGTCGAAATCAGAAATATATGAACGGTCTTGGATGAGCTTATATTTCTCATATTCTCCATAAGCCTTTGCTCTTGCTTCATCTTGCGAAACAGTTCCTGCCGAAGGGTTTGCCTCATAGTCCATTGCCGCAAGGAACTGGGCAAGTCGCTTTCGCCAATCTTCCATTGTTGTAATGATATGGCGTTGGGCACGAGTCTCAGCAAAGTCAAGGAATGAAGTAGTTATGCCATTGAGTTGATTAAGTTCGGTATCCGACAAATAGTTCTTGGCTACAATTGTGTCCGACTTTTGTACTCGTCCGTTAGGTGCTTTTTTCCATGTGGTAAGCCCCATGTGTGGTTGTTCGGCATCAGCTCTGTTAAAGACAATCTCTGCTGCGGTATGATGTGTGACAGCCAAGTGCATCATATTCTGCACCATCTTGAAGAACAATTTGGTACTTTCTGATTTTGCATCATAATCAGCACTACACTCTGCATATACATCCGTTATCTTCTGATAGTAGCGACGTTCAGACGTCCGTATCTCACGGATGCGTTCCAGCAAGTCATCAAAGTAGTCCTTGCCGAAATGCTTGCCTTGTTTCAAGCGTTCGTCATCAAGTACATACCCCTTGATGATAAACTCCTTCAACACAGAAGTTGCCCATATACGAAATTGAGTTGCTTGATAGCTGTTCACACGGTAACCTACGGCAATAATGGCATCAAGGTTGTAGAACAAAGGAGTACGTTCAACATCACGCTCACCCTCAAGTTGAACTTGTTGAATTTTTCTACAAGTTGCCTCTTTTGTAAGTTCTCCACTTTCATAAATTTGAGAAAGGTGATAAGCAATCGTTGCTCGGTCTACGCCAAACAAATCTGCCATGCGTTTTTGCGACATCCAAAATGTCTCGTTGTTGAATATCACTTCAATGCGGGTTTCACCTTGTGCTGTTTTATACAGCAATATGTTGGATTCCAGTGAGTTTTGGATAAGTTCTGTGGTAGAAACGGACTGCGAAAAATATTCTCTTGCTTGTTGCACCAGAGGTTTCTTTCCGTCTGCATTTTCAGCTATAATCATGCACGCCATACGAGACAAACGGAATATGTTCACCTTTCTATATGCACCACTACCGAGCTTGACCATATCAACCGTTTGGTTGAAATGGTCATCAATCTTCATGCCTTTTTGATTGGCTACGGCAATTGCCTTATTTATGACATTTTGGAATTTCCAGTTAGTAGAATATCCCATAGCATTACAAAGGTCGCGCGAACTCCAATATTCCTTGTTGTTTTCGTCAGTCCTGCGGATAGCATCAAACGTAGGACGCATTTCTGGTATATTATCTTTCTCAGCCATATAAAACGTTCTTCTAAAATTGTCCCAACCTGGTACAAAAAATTCATTCCACCAATCCCAACTCTTTCAGATAGCCTTCAATCTCCTTGTCAAGGTCAGCACGTTTGGCCTCCAGCTCCTTGATTTCTTTCATGACAGCGTGGATGTCGATAGGCTCTTCTTCCTCGAAAGTATCAACGTAACGAGGAATGTTGAGATTGTAGTCGTTCTCAGCCACTTCTTGCAGTGTGGCGAGATGGCTGTACTTTTCTATCTCCTTGCGCTCACGATAGGTGTCAACAATCTTCTTGATATGCTGCGGACGGAGTTTATTCTGGGTCTTGATCTTTTCAAACTCCTTGCTGGCATCAATAAACAGAATGTTGTCATCCTCCTTACGGCACTTCTTGAACACCAAGATACATGTCGGGATGCTTGTGCCATAGAAGATGTTGGCAGGAAGTCCGATGATGGCATCCACATAGTTCTTCTTCTCAATGAGGAAACGGCGAATAACTCCTTCTGCATTACCACGGAACAAGACACCATGAGGAGCGACACAAGCCATTGTGCCACCCTCATTGAGGTGGTAAATCATGTGGAGAATAAAGGCATAGTCGGCTGTCTTGCGTGGTGCCAAGCGTCCTGCCTTACTGAAACGATCATCGTTGTTGAACTTGTCTGCAGCACTCCATTCGGCAGAGAAGGGAGGATTTGCTACCACAGCGTCAAACTGTGTATCGCCAAAAGCATCCGCCTCCAAAGTATCGCCATTCTCAATGCGGAAGTTGCTGAACTTGATACCATGCAGTAGCATATTCATACGAGCCAAGTTGTAGGTCGTAGGATTTTTCTCCTGTCCGAAGATCTCGTTGGCATTGCCTATGCTTGCAGCACGAAGCAACAGCGAACCACTACCACAAGTTGGGTCATAGACATTGCGCAGACGAGCGTGACCAATGGTTACAATCTCTGCCAAGATACGGCTCACTTCCTGAGGAGTGTAGAACTCACCAGCTTTCTTGCCAGCACCAGCGGCAAACTGGCTAATCATATACTCGTAGGCATCACCAAGAATGTCGATCTCTTGCGATGCTTCCACACCAAAGTCAATATCATCAAGGGCAAGAAGAACATTGCTGACCAAAGTATTCTTGTCATCGGCAGTCTTGCCCAACTTGGGTGAAGCAAGGTCAATGTCAGAGAATAGACCTCCAAAGTCTTCTTCGCTGTCCTGTCCGAGGGTACTGTCCTCAATACGCTTCAATGAGCGTTCGAGCATCGGCAGAATATTCTCCTTTCTCTTAATGCTCTCAATGACAGACGAGAACAGGAAGTTTGGCTCAATGAAGTAGCCGATATTCTCCAGACATTCGGTTTTTACACCTTCCTGCAATTCTTCCACATCAGCATCTTTCTCCATTGCCCACAGTTCCTTGAACGTGACTTCATCGTCCACCAATGCATCATTGGCGTGTTTCTCTATCTTCTCCGACAAATACTTGTAGAAGATAAAGCCAAGGGTGAAGTACATAAAGTCACTTGCCGACATATTGCCACGCAGTTTGTTAGCAACTTCCCAAAGTTGGTCACGGAGTTTCTGTTGTAATTCTTCGCTCATATTAAGTATTAAGTTTTAGTGATTAGTGATTATGTTTGCTTTGTAGCATTTTTTCTTTAATTGTTTTTATAGAGGATGTCAATAGTTTGATTAATTCCTCTGCATCACTATAAACACTATCAAATTCATTATCTTTTAAATATTCACTCTCATGTAATAATTCTAACCAATAAATGGTTTCACTCGTTTCTTTCTGCGAGATAGACAATTTCGCAACAAAATCAGCTTCGCTTTGTCCGTAAAAGGCTTCGGCTATGTTTGCTCCGATACTTGTACCACTTCTAAGTAATTGTTTTGAAAGAACGTATTCTTTCTTTTCTTCACATAAATACTTGTACAAGCGTATAACCCTTAGTGCAAAAAGCTTGCTCTTATCTTTTAATATACTTTGCTTCATAATCTTTTTTTTAAAGTTTTATGTTTTAGTGATTAGTGATTAAGTGGTTGCAGTGCAACACTTCATCACTTATCACTAACACTTCATCACT
>ULKL01032061.1_pt1 | contig 13037 bp, 8 predicted proteins | sample 1951161 | NCBI WGS metagenome assembly ULKL01 (sample SAMEA4835501, study PRJEB28245) | human gut metagenome | biome: gut microbiome; material: fecal sample | place: Denmark | collected 2008
GAATGTTTGGATTTGCTTATGGCGAAAAAGAAAATGGTGCGGTTTTTTCCCATATGACGGTGATGTATGCAAATGCATTGTATCAGAGAGGTTTTGTAAAGGAAGGATATAGGGCATTGTACACTCTGCTCGAACAGGCCATGAACACACCGGTGAGCCTGATGTATCCGGGAATTCCGGAATATTTTGATGCGGACGGAAAAGGCAAATATCCGTATCTGACCGGGGCAGCCAGCTGGTATATGATGACAATGGTTACACAGATTTTTGGATTCCGCGGAGAATGGGGAGATCTGGTACTAGAACCCAAAATTCTGTTGCGGCAGTTTGACGAAAGTGGCAATTATTCGGCACAGTTCCCATTCCGTGGACAGACATACGCAGTGGTTTACCAGAATCCACAAAAGAAAGAATATGGGGATTACCGGATCACGGAAGTATGGCTGGATGGTCAGCGGTATGCCGGAGAAACAAATACAGGCATCTGCATTCCGTTTGCCGTACTTGAAGGAAAAGAAAACCATACACTTCGGATCGTTCTGGGATAGCAGAATTTTACCATGTGCTTTTGTACTTGGAACTGCGGTATTGTTTTGGGGTCATACCGACATAGTGCTGGAATGTCTGGATAAAATGACTCTGGGAAGAAAATGATAAATAGTTTGCAATCTGAATGTAGGTAAAATCGGAAAAGCGCAGAAGATTCTGCGCTTTTTCGATTTTTTTTTCGCGGATATAATCACTGATCGACACACCGAGGTTCTGCTTAAACAACCGGGACAGATAGCTGGCAGACAAATTGGTGTAGACCGCAAGATCTTCCACGGTGATTCTTGCACTGATGTGGGCATAGATATAATCAATACACTGTGCAACCGGTTTGGATAATGCGGCATTCTTCTGCAGAAGGCGCATTTTTCCAGTGAAGTCAAGAGCCATCTCATGATGCAGATCTGATATTTCCTGAATGGTGCTGCAGGCATCCATGTGAATAATGTAAAAGTCGCTAAGACGGTAGGCCTGCTCTGTTTCCATGCCGCCGTCAATGCAATACCGTGTGACCAGTGCAACGGTAACAACAAAATGATATTTTAAGTTTGTCAGGGGATTTTTGGAAAGAATTCCCATGCCTTCGGGATTGGTAAACGCTTCTTCCTTTAAATTTTTACTGACTGCTTCGATGTTTCCGTCTTTTACGGCTTCAAAAAAGGAATATTCCTCGGAAAGCGCACGATGATGGATTTCGTATTCGCTGTCTTCGATTTCTTTTTTGCTCCATTGATTTTTCAGCATGACAAGACCTCCTGTTTATATCTGTAGATTATGTCATGAATCTGATATATTTGCAAGCATTTTTGTATCAGAACCCATTGGAAAACTCTATAATAAAACCATGCTTAAGGCAGAAAAGAAAAGGAGGAAATTTACTATGAAAAAGAAAGCAGTCAGTGCATTATTATGTGCAGCCATGGTAGCAGGAATGCTTGCAGGTTGCGGAAAAGGAAGTGATTCCGGTACACCGTCAGATACATCCAAGGGGGATGCGTCAAACGCAACAGAAAGTGCTTCATCAAATCTGAAAGATGATGGAAAGGTATTAAATATTTACTGCTGGAACGAGGAGTTCAAGAGCCGTATTACCGCACACTATCCGGATTACAAGGAAGTGGATGCAACACACGGAAAAATCGGAGATGTAGATGTTGTATGGAACATCACACCGAGTGATGACAATGCATATCAGAACAACCTGGATGCAGCGCTGTTAAATCAGCAGGATGCTCCGGCAGATGACAAGATTGATATTTTCCTGGTAGAAGCAGACAATGCATTAAAGTATGTAGATACGGATTACACAGCACCGGTAAAAGATCTTGGAATTACCGATGCGGATCTTTCCAAGCAGTACCAGTACACAAAGGATATCGTAACCGATTCCAAGGGAGTGTTAAAAGGAGTTTCATGGCAGGGCTGTCCAGGCGTTCTTTTCTATAACAGAGAGGCTGCAAAGGATGTACTGGGAACCGATGATCCGGATGAAGTACAGAATTATGTATGTGACTGGGATACTTTCAATGATACTGCTGCAAAAATGCAGGCAAAAGGTTACAAGATGATTTCATCTGTAAATGATACATACCGTGTATACTCCAACAATGTCTCAAGCAAGTGGGTAGAAGACGGAAAAGTACAGGTAGATGACAATATCATGAAATGGGTGGACGATTCCAAAAAACTCGTAGATGCAAAAGAGGCAGGAACCTTTGATATGTGGTCCGATGACTGGTCAAAGGGATTTTATCCGGACGGAAAAGTATTCTGCTACTTTGGACCGGCATGGCTTGTAAACTTCTCTATGGCAGCTGATACCGAAGGATCTATCGGTTACAACGGCGGATGGGGTGCAGCCCAGGGACCACAGGGATTCTTCTGGGGCGGTACATGGATCTGCGCAGCACAGGATACAGATAATGCAAGTCTTGTAAAAGACATTATGTTAAAGATGACAACCGATGATGACGTCATGAAAGACATTGTTTTAGATGATGATGATTTCGTAAACAACAACACCGTTATGAACGGACTGGCAGACGGATCAATTAAGGCAAAAGACGGAAAAGAATATAGCAGCAAGATCCTTGGAGGACAGAACCCACTGTCTATGTACTGCGCAGGTGTTGAGACACTGAATCTGAGCAACATTTCCGCATATGACCAGGGCTGCAACGAAGAGTTCCAGAAAGCAATGAAGAATTACTTTGAAGGAAAGGCAACCAAGGACGAAGCATTAGAGTTATTCTACAAAGGTGTTACCGAGAAATATCCAGAGCTTACTTACTAATTTTTGTTACACATAAGGTCTGAAGCCGGAGTCACCTCTCCCATATTATGGCTCCGGCGGGACGACCGCCAATACCGCGGAGGTAGAAATATGAATAAGAGTAAAGGAAAGGTCGTTCGTTACAACAAATGGGGCTACATTTTTCTGATCCCGTTTATTGTTGTATATGTCGTTTTTCAGCTGATACCATTGATCAGCACAATTTATAACAGCTTTTTCGAAAATTATATGTCCGGTCTCAACCAGGTTGGACCGACATTTGTAGGTTTAGATAATTACAGAGAGTTATTCAAAAGTGGAGACGTGTGGATTTATTTTAAAAATACAATGATCCTCTGGATTATGTGTTTTATTCCGCAGATCTTTTTTTCACTCCTGCTGGGCGCATGGTTCTCCGATGTACGCCTGCGCTTGAAAGGATCACGTTTTTTTAAGACCGTGATCTACCTGCCAAATCTGATCATGGCATCTGCATTTTCCATGTTGTTTTTTACACTGTTTTCAGATGCAGGGCCGATTAACTCTCTTTTGATGCAGATTGGATTTATCTCAGAACCATATAAATTTTTATCCCATACCGGAAGTGCCAGAGGCCTGATTGCACTGATGAACTGCCTGATGTGGTTCGGAAATACAACCATTCTTCTGATGGCCGGAATGATGGGAATTGATACTTCTTTATTTGAAGCGGCAGAAGTGGATGGAGCAACTTCCACACAGGTATTTTTTAAGATTACACTGCCTCTGCTTCGCCCGATTCTGATTTATGTAGTGATTACTTCACTGATCGGTGGATTACAGCTTTTTGACGTGCCACAGATTCTGACAAACGGAACCGGAAATCCGATGCGTTCTACCATGACACTGATCATGTATCTGAACAAGCATCTGTACAGCAAGAACTATGGTATGGCAGGAGCACTTTCCGTGGTACTGTTTATCATTACAAGTCTTTTGAGTCTGCTTGTATTTAAAGTATCCGGAAACGATAAGAGAAAGGGGTGATTGTGATGGCAAAAAGTAAGAAAGATGTGGAAGGCGGACTTGGTATTCATGCCAGACGTGCCATCGCATATATTGTTTTAATTATAATTTCATTTTTCTGCCTGTTCTGGTTTTACATCATGTTTATCAATGCGACGCGTTCTAAAGGTGAGCTGAAAGCAGGGTTTACGGCATTGCCGAGCGATCATTTGCTGACAAACTGGAACAATCTGGTACATGGAACACTGCCGATCTGGTCGGGCATGTTTAACAGTCTGATCATTGCAGCAGCAACCGCAGTTTTGTGTGTATATTTTTCTACCATGACTGCATATGCCATTCATGCATACGATTTTAAATTAAAGAAATTTATTTATCCGTTTATTCTGATGATTATGATGATTCCGACACAGGTTACGGCACTCGGATTTATCAAACTGATTACAGGCATGGGACTGATGGATTCCTTTATTCCACTGATTGTTCCGGCCATTGCATCTCCGGTTACGTTCTTTTACATGAAACAGTACATGGAGAGTGCGCTTCCGCTTTCGCTGATAGAAGCTGCACGTATTGATGGTTCCGGAGAGTTTCGTACGTTCAACAGCATCGTTCTGCCGTTGATGAAGCCGGCGATCGCCGTACAGGCAATTTTCAGTTTCGTCAGCAGCTGGAACAATTACTTTACACCGGCACTTGTGTTGCATGATGACAAGAAAAAGACACTTCCGATTCTGATCGCGCAGCTGCGTGGTGCAGACTGGCTGAAGTTTGATATGGGGCAGGTATATGTCATGATTACATTCTCGATCCTGCCGGTTATCGTTGTGTATCTGATTCTTTCCAAGCATATTGTACAGGGGGTTGCTCTGGGAAGCGTAAAAGGATAATAGAAAAAGAAAGGGGTTTTTACAGTGAAAAACAAAACATTATGGAAACAGGCGGCAGGCGGTAAAACGCTTGCCGTTTCTTCTCAAAAGCAGCTGAATCAGGCATTAAAAACCGTAAAAGGGAAGAATGCGGTCATTACCGTAAAAGCAGGGAAAAACGTAAAGATTACGATTCCAAAGGGAACTTATAAAGTGACCATTCGGGTGGTCGGAAAAAAGGCAGCCGTTGTAAATAATGGTACCGTCAAAGAAATTGTTGTAAACAGTAAGGGAACGGTTGCGATCAAAAACAATGGTACCATAAAGAAAGTGACGGTACAGAATGCAAAAAGTGTTTCCTTTTCCGGAAACCATAAAAAGGCAGTGCCGGTTGTTGTAAATGCCGAAGACGTTTCGATGATTCTGGCAGCACCGGCGAAAATAACCGCAAAGAAAGATGTGAACATTGTGCTCAAAAAAGGTGCGGAAAAATCATCCATAACGTGTACAAAAAATGTACAGGCACAGGTGGATAATCAGACAAAGAAAGCAATATCTGTAAAAATTGCGGATGGAACAACGCTGAAAGTGGAATCCGGTGAATCCTGCACCATAACTCCGAAGGGAAAGAAAGAAGACACTTCCGGAGAAGACAAGACGGATGAAAAAGATAAGACGGATGGAAAAGACCAGAAAACAGACGATACCTCGGACGGAAATGCTTCTTCCGGCAGTTCTTCTTCGGGCAATTCTTCTGGTGGAACAACAGTTGAGACACCTTCAAAGCTGACCGAAGCGGATCTCTTAAAACAGGGCTATCAACTGAAGTGGCAGGACAACTTTGACGGAGCTTTTTTAAACCGTGCAGACTGGAATGTGGAACTGCATGAAAAAGGCTGGGTCAACAGTGAGTGGCAGGAATATGTGGATTCTGACAAAAATATTCAGGTCAAAGACGGAAAACTGCTGATCAAGCCGGTGGAAACGGTGAATGCAGACGGAACCAGAAGCTACACGTCCGGTCGTATTAATACACAGGGCAAACATGATTTTAAGTATGGATATTTTGAGTGCCGTGCAAAAGTTCCGACCGGAAAAGGCTATCTGCCGGCATTCTGGATGATGCCGACGGACGAAAATCTGTATGGACAGTGGCCAAAATGCGGTGAGATCGACATCATGGAAGTGATGGGGCAGGAAACAAATAAAGCATATGGTACCATTCATTACGGAGAACCGCATGATCAGAGTCAGGGAACCTGTACGGTAGATGCAAAAAATAATTTTGCAGATCAGTATCATACCTATGCCTGTGACTGGGAGCCAGGAAAGATTACCTGGTATATTGATGGTGTGAAATTTCATGAAGAGTCCGACTGGTTTTCTGCAAAGAGCGGGCAGGGAGAAGTGGCTTATCCGGCACCGTTTGATCAGCCGTTTTATATGATTTTGAATCTGGCGGTCGGTGGCAGCTGGGTAGGGTATCCGGATGATTCGACCACCTATGCCGATCAGCAGTTTGCAGTGGATTATGTGAAAGTATATCAGAAAGACAGTTATGACGAAAATGTGGAAAAACCGGTAAAGAATGTTATTTTAAGAGAGCCGGATACAACGGGAAATTATATTAACAACGGTGATTTCTCCATAGCAGAGAATTTAAGCGATGACAAAAACTGGAAATTTCTTACCACTTTAGATGGTGATGGAAAAGCAGAAATTAAGAATCATGAGATGGTTATTTCTACAGTAAATATGGGAACCGCAGATTACAGCATTCAGCTGGTACAGCCGGATGTGCCGTTACAAAAAGGCGGAACATATAAAGTAACCTTTGATGCTTATGCGGATGAGGCGCGTACAATGATTGCAGATATTTCCGGACCGGATCATAATTATACGAGGTATTGGAAGGATACAAAAGTGGAACTTGGAACACAGAAAACGACATATACTTATGTGTTTCAGATGACAGGTTCCGATGATGCCAACGGACGTCTGGAATTTAATCTGGGAAATGCTGCTTCCACAGCAGCAGTGCACCTTTCCAATGTGCGCATTGAAAAGACCGGATATGAAGAAATCAAAGAAGACACCACAAAGAAAGTGCTTGCAGACGGAAATTATGTCTACAACGGTTCCTTCCAGGAAGGGAAGAACCGTCTGGGTTACTGGGACATCACGAAACCGGAAAATGCAACCACAGAGGTAACCGGTCTGGAAGATGGACGCCGTCTGAAAGTGGTAAGCCCAAAAGGAACTGTGGTAACAGCAGGACAGCAGGGGCTTGCTCTGAGCGAGGATACAGAATATGTGCTCAGTTTTTCGGCTCAGGCAAACGAAGCAGAAACTATGACAGTACATGTTGCCGGACAGGAATTTCAGGCAAAACTTACCAATGAAAAGAAAAATTACAGTTTTTCCTTTCATACGGCAGCGGATCTGACAGATAAGAATATTTCCTTTGATCTCGGGCTGGGGACAACCGTATATCTCGACGATGTGCGGATTGATGAGGACAGTCTGATCAAAAACGGAAGTTTTAATGCAGGTATGGCAGGTTTTGAAGTCTATTGCTATACACCATCCAATGTAACGTATGTTGTTGACTCCTTAAACGAAGACAATGCGGCAGATTTCACAATTAACGATACCGGAGAAGCTGACTGGCATATCCAGTTAAAGCAGACAGGGGTAAAACTCGAACAGGGACAATGGTATCGACTCTCCCTGAAAATGAAATCTTCTATCGACCGTAAAGTGTCTTATGCGTTGCAGAGAGATGGAAGCACCCATAAGGATGCAGATGGAAATGAGGACTGGACTCCATACTGCCAGGAAACCGTAGATCTGACCGGCGAATATCAGACGATCACGAAAGAGTTTCAGATGAAAGAGGATACAGATCCGGAAACGATCTTTAATATTGCCATGGGTGCAGTCGGTGGAAAACAGATCACACAGCAGCACAGAATCTGTATGGATGACATTGTGCTGGAAAAGATAGAGGCACCGGAGATCAAGCCGGAGGAAACCGGAAAGAATCTGCTGACCAATGGAGATTTTTCGGATGAAACGAGTAGATGGGGCATTAATACAAATGATGGTCAGACGGCAACAACAGTAGTTACTCATGGCGGTATTGTGTTTCATGTGATAAATCCGGGCGTATATGACTGGGATGTTCAGCTTAATCAGCATGGATTTACACTTGAAAAAGGATGTAAATATCGTGTAAAATTCAAAGTCACTTCGACGAAAGCACGAACCATAAAACTCGGCTTAATGGATAACAATTGCCAGAAGTGGTATGGCGGAGAAGATATTTCTCTGGGGGAAGCAGAGGAAAAGGAAGTTAGTTGTGAATTTACGATGCAGCAGGACACAGATAATGATTCAAAAATGTTTATTTCCATGGGAAAAATCAGTGGTGAAAATACACCAGCTTCAGACATTACACTGACGAATTTCTCTCTTGAGAAGATCACAGAGTAGTACCAGAAAGATAGTTTAAAAAGAAAACAGAAAAGACACCATGACAGAATCCATTTTTACGACAGGGGGCGTGTCATGGCGTTTTTCTGCATATTGGGGGAAGAAAAGGGGGGGAAGAGGAGTAATAAAAGGAGGCATTTGAACGAGAAAGAAGAGTTGGAAACAGGTAGCGGCAATTGTCATATGTGCGGCATTATTAAGTGGATGTACGGGAGAAAACGGACAGAAAAAAAATACCGGGCGTAAGGAAGGACAGGTTGTAAATATTTATTGCTGGAATGATGAGTTTAAGGAAATTTATGACAAATATGCATCAGATCTTGCTAAAAAACACGATGTTGAAGTGAACTTTGTCATAATTTCCAGTGATAATAATGCTTATCAGATCAATCTGGATGAAGCATTAAAAGAGCAGAATACATGTATTGATGATGACAAAGTGGATTTGTTTTTAATTGAGGCAGATTACGCATCAAAATATGTAAAGTCAGATAATTCCATTGATGTAAAAAAAACAGTGGGACTGACCGATGAGGATCTGAAGCAGCAATATGATTATACAAAGAAAATTGTATCGGAAAATGGAATACAAAAGGGAGTGACCTGGCAGGCAACGCCGGGGTTGTTTGCGTATCGCAGGTCCATTGCAAAAAAGGTATTGGGTACAGACGATCCGGATCAGGTACAAAAGCAACTGAAGGATTGGGATAAGTTTGATCAGGTTGCACAGAAGATGAATGCCGCCGGATATAAAATGTTATCGGGATATGATGATTCTTATCGGGCATTTTCCAACAATGTCTCACATCCCTGGGTGGTCGGTAACAAGATTGTTATAGATGAAAATATCAAGAAGTGGATTCGTCAGACGAAGGAATATGCTCAAAAAGATTATAACAATCATACCACACTGTGGAGTCCGCAGTGGACGCAGGATCAGGGACCGGATGGGAATGTTTTTGGCTTTTTCTATTCGACCTGGGGCATTAATTTTACTCTGATGGGAAATGCATTGGCAGACAGTAGTAAACCCGCAGAAAAAGGAAATGGAATTTACGGAGATTATGCCGTGTGTGAAGGTCCACAGGCATATTACTGGGGCGGTACATGGATGTGTGCGGCGCAGGGAACCGATAATATTCCTTTTATCAGGGATTTGATGAAGCGTCTGACGTGTGATATCAAAACCATGAAGCAGATTACATTGGATACGCAGGACTATACCAATAATGAGAAAGCAATGGATGAGATTGCAAAAAGTAACTATCAGTCGGATTTCCTTGGTGGACAAAATCATATTGCACTTTTTGCAGAGGCTGCAAAGAAAATTGATATGAGTAATATATCAGATTATGATAAGGACTGCAATGAGCAGATTCAACAGTGTCTGCATCCGTATTTTGAAGGTAAAATTTCACTTGCGCAGGGAATGGACGATTTTTATAAAAAGATGGAGCAATTGCAACCGGAATTATCCCATTAATTTAGGCAGAAAGAGAGGAAATACCTATGAAGTGGTTGAATCAGATCAGTATTAAAGTAAAGGTTATGCTGCCAATTTGTATTTTGGGAATTGTTATTCTTTTGGCAAGTATTTCAAGTCTTGTAAATTCGAAAAGGCTGTTGCAGGCGGGGGTTGTAATTTCGCAGGATTGTTCGAAGAGTATTGAACTATTGATGGATATGTCATCCGAACTGGAATCCATGGGGAAAAATATGTATGGACACTGTGATGCGGAAAATTCTATTTCCAAAGAAAGCTTTGCAACAACCATCCATGAAAAGCTGGAATCTATGGATAGTTATTTTAAACAGTATAAAAAACAGAAAAAAACAGCGCGGGAAAAAGAATATTTCGGGGCATTACAAAATCGCTTTAAAAAGTATAAAGAAGGAATGGAACAGGTCCTTACCGCAAGTTCAAAAGGCGATGCGGATGGTGCAACGGAGGCAATCAATGTGATACAGAAACCTTCAGAAGATTATCTTGCAAAGAAAATCAGCAGTCTGATTGTTATGCGGAAACAGGCAATGAATGATTCATTACAAGCACAGCAGGCAGCATATGAATTTTCAAGAAATTCTGCTATTGTATTCGTTGCAGTTTCAATGCTTATGATTTTGTTTTCTCTTTGGATTTGTCTGAAAGGGATTGTAGCACCGATGCACTATATCAGTCAGACATTGCAGAAAATGGTGGCAGATATTGAAAAAAATCAGGGAGATCTTTCTGTAAGATTAAAGATTTCAGGAAAAGATGAGATTGGTAAAGTTGGAAGGAATGTAAATGCATTTATTGATACGCTTCAAAATGTTATGGGACGGATTACAGACAGTTCTTTGCGTATGAACCAGATTATCCGGGAGGTGGATGACAAGGTACGTAGTTCAAACGAAAATTCGGATGATATTTCCGCTGCCATGGAAGAATTATCGGCATCCATGATTTCTGTTGCGGATATGGTTTCCGGGATTACAAAAAATATGAAAGAAGTGGAAGATCGTACGAAAGAACTTTCGGAAAAATCGGATGGTCTTTTATCCTATTCAGATACGATGGATCAGAACGCGGATAAACTCAAAAATAATGCAATTTTAAATAAAAAAAATACGGGAGAAATTGTCACTGATATTATCGGAAAACTGCAGACAACAATTCAGGAAAGTAAAAAAGTAGAAAAAGTCAGTGAACTTACTAATGATATTTTAAATATTGCAGATCAGACCAATCTGCTTGCATTAAATGCATCCATTGAGGCAGCACGTGCAGGGGAAGCAGGACGTGGTTTTGCAGTAGTTGCCTCTGAAATTGGTAAATTATCGGAATCCAGCAGGGACGCAGCGGTTAATATCCAGTCCATCAATAGTACCGTGATTGGAACCGTGCAGGAATTGATAAAAAATGCTAACGCGCTGGTAACTTATATGGAACAGAATATACTTCCGGATTATGACAATTTTGTGTGCGCTGGGGCACAGTATAATGATGATGCAGTCTATATTAATGAAGTGGTTGAGAAGTTTCATCAGATGGCGGCAGATTTAAAACAGCGCACCGAGTCAGTAATGGAATATATTTCACAGATTCAGAGGGCGGTAGAAGAAGGCTCTGAAGGTATTAATCTTGCTGCAAAAAATACAGCCACGCTTTCCGAAGAAATTTCACACATTTCCAGCCAAATCATGCATAATAAAAAAATAGCTGATGTACTCAGTGAAGAAGCAGAACACTTTATTTAATAAAGGACACAGATGGAGAAGGTATGAAACGAAAAATTGCAATTATTGCAGACGGATGGCGCAGACATATTACATATGTCTGGATTCGGGGATGCAGGAATTACATCAAAGAACATGAGCTGGATATAGAAATTTCGGTATTTCACAGTTTCGGAAATTTCAGCAGGGATGAAAAATTCAATGCAGGAGAATACAATATCATCCATCTGCCGGATTTGTCACAGTTTGATGGTATTATTCTGGAAGTTACGAATATGCTGAATCAGAAAAAGAAGCAGCAGATCATACAGATTATTCAGGAGTCCGGGGTACCGGCAGTATCGCTGCTTGAAAAAATTCCGGGATTGTATCATGCAGGACTGGACAATTACGCAACAATGGAACAGATGGTGGAGCATCTGATAGTGGCTCATTCCTGCAAAACATTAAACTATGTGGGAGGACCGGCAGACAGCCAGGAAAATCTTTTGCGTCGGCAGGCTTATGAAGATGTCCTGCAAAGATATGGAATTCCGCTTGAAAATGACAGAATCTGGAATGAAAGCTATGAAGTGGAGAGCGGTGTCCGTGCATTCATACATTTTCAGGAAAAACATCTGCTGCCGGATGCCTTTGTCTGCGCAAATGAGAATATTGCGGTGGGGCTCTGCCATCAGGCACAGCAGGAAGGATTTAAAATTCCGGCTGATTTTTGTGTGACAGGATTTGATAATTTTGATAAAGCATCTTATTACAGACCGCGGATTACGACGGTGTCATACGAGAGAGAAGTCATTGCTGAGGCAGCCATGGATCTTCTGGTACAGATCTGGGGGCAGAATACAACAGCTGACTGTAAAACGGTTCCTGTACAAATGTTGTTTCAGGATAGTTGTGGCTGTAAACCAGAACAGGTAAGAAGCAGGAGTGAATATATTGAAGACCGGATTTTTCAGGAAGTGAGGGAAATTGATCTGCACAATGAGATTATGGAATTAAAGCACAATCTTATCGAGTGTGAAGATTATAAGCAGATGGCACAGTATTTTACAAAATGTGTCTGTGGTCTGCGTTGTAAAGGCGTGCGTATCTGGATGAATCAGGATCTGGTGGAGGAATCATTGAGCGATTCCACGGGTGAGGCTTCTTATATTACAGATGGATATCCGGATACCATGCACGTGATCTGTGAAAAGGGAATGGAGCAGGAATATTCATTGTATGTGTATGTACCACTGCATTTCCGGGAGCGGGAAGTAGGGTATGTTGTTCTGGCAGACTGCGATTATATGCTTGAAAATCAGTTCTTGTTTGAAACAATGAATACGTATCTGGAATCCCTGGAATATCTGTATCGCAAACTCAGGCTTCGAAAAGCAAACGAAAAATTATCCCGGTTGTATGTGCTGGATTCTCTTACAGGGTTGTATAACCGTATGGCATACCAGGAGTTTGCAGAGCCTTTGTATGAAAAATGCAGATTGCAAAAAAAACCGGTGACGGTTATGTTCATTGACGCGGATCATCTGAAATATATCAATGATACGTTTGGGCATGATATGGGGAATCTGGAAATTCGTGGGATAGCAGATGGGATTCGTAAAGTATTTCCGCCGGAAGCCGTTTCC
>ULKL01007663.1_pt1 | contig 12982 bp, 9 predicted proteins | sample 1951161 | NCBI WGS metagenome assembly ULKL01 (sample SAMEA4835501, study PRJEB28245) | human gut metagenome | biome: gut microbiome; material: fecal sample | place: Denmark | collected 2008
ATATCCAGGATGCCGACTTCGAGGAGGTGAAATAATATTGACAACCATCAATAACGATAAATAAGAAAACGGGTGTAACTCAATAGGTTACACCCGTTTTTGTTTTAGTTAATCTTTGTATAATTACCGATTTTTTCCGATATTTATCTTATATTTGTACCATATTTGGAACGCGACCTAATTTCTGACAAGGTGCGACTTATCCATACTTATACATACATAATCCCACTTAAAACGGTACAACATGCCATCTGCTAAGTTTGAGATTAAACGGAAGTGCCAGTATTGCGGTAATACATTCATCGCAAAGACACTCGATTCGAAGTACTGCTCTCGACGATGCTCTCAAAGGGCCTATGACCAAAGAGAGGCCGCCAAGAAGAGGATGAGCCAGCTGAATGACATCGTGGAGAATATACCCGAGGCCAGAGATTATATCTCTGTCCACGAAGCGGTAGCCATGTTTGGCATCAGTAGAGATACCATTTATCGATTGATAAGGAAGGGAAATGTTCCTGCCATCAATATTGGGCAGCGACTTACAAGAATCAGCAAAAGTAAGTTGAGCGAAATGTTTCCGCTGCGCACAGAACCTATTGACAGAAGTAGGGCATTACCCAAGTCCTATCACCTTGAGCCAGAAGACTGCTACACCATTGGCGAAATCTCCAAGACTTATGGTATAGACGACAGTACGGTCTATGCCCATATTCGAAAATATTTGTTCAAATAGTTAGAGATATTCTTTTGCGCAAATATTTTTTTTTGTACCTTTGTGCTTGGTGCAATGCATATATATGTTGAGCACTGATTTTGCGGGTGAATTGGATAGCGATATCTGATTTCTGAAGGCTTCGTAACAAATTGTCCCTTCCAACTATGACAATCAACCAAGAAGCTTGGGAATTGGGAGTCGCCTGTTATAGGCGTATCCCTTCCTAAAGCTTTCTTGGTTGGGCTAACTGTGGAAGGGACGGCCTGTTACGGAAGCGGGAGGAAGTGGATGCGCTTTCTTTTTCCCCAGGCTGAAATAAAACAATAAAGTCCCTTCCACAATGACTAATAAATTTGTTTTTTCCGGCCATGAGTCATTCTCTTGTAAGTCGTTATGGCTGAAAAAGGGATATGACTTCTTGACACATGGCTATAATTTCAACTCTCCCGATGCTGTAGTGCAACTCGGCGTTGGAAAGAATATGGTTTCCTCTATTCGTTTTTGGATGCGAGCTTTCATGCTTACTTCCAAAGAGGAACTTACATCTATTGCACATTACCTTTTTAATGACCAAGATGGTGCAGACCCTTACATTGAGGATTTAGGAACATTATGGCTTTTGCACTTCCTGTTAGTCACAGGTGAAGAGGCCACTATCTATAATTGGGTCTTCTTGAGTCTTCAAAAAGAGCGTAAGGAATTCACACGAGTGCAGGTCGTCAACGCTGTCAGACGTTATATGATAGAAGCAGAACGGGTGAAGTCCTTCAATGAGAATACTACGAAGAAGGATGTTGCCGTATTGTTGCAGAATTATGTAGAGCCTCAAAACTCACATAGCAATGAGGACTACACCGCCCTCTTACTCGACCTCAATTTGATCAGGACCTCAGACGGAGGCAAGAGCTATCAATTTAATATAGAAGGCAAGCGGCCTCTTCCTTTGGATATATTCATTTACGCCATTATCAAATGGAAAGGAGAAAACCTAAGCATCGATTTTTCATCTATCCAGGATATGGGTCTCGTCTTCTGTCTGAGCGATATGGAAACGATCTCTTTGTTGCAGCAAGCCAGTGAGACTTACCCGGAACTGATGCATTATAGCGATGTAGCAGGCGTAAGGCAATTGCAGTTCTTGAAAGATTGTAACGCACAATACTTCCTCGACAAATATTACTCGCATGAATCAATTTAGTCTTTCAGCAAACATAGAAACAGGATTCTCCAAGGGGAATCAATATATCGTGACCCCAAATGCTAAGAAAGTATTGGCAGAGATAGTGAATGGATACCAGTCGGGCATTCATTCCTATACTATCATTGGTACTTATGGAACGGGGAAGTCCAGTTTTCTTATTGCTCTTCAAAATGATCTATCAGGGAGAAGCAAGAAGAAATATTTATTTGACAATATAGACGTATTGGGTTGTGAGAAAGTAGAGACACTTAACATTGTCGGGGATTACGCTTCTTTGCCACTTCTGTTGTCTCGTAAACTAAACATAGAGGGGGATACGGCAAGCGTACTTGACGCTCTTAGAGCATATTGCAGCAAGTTGAATGCAAAGAATACTTTCCTTGTCATCATGATTGATGAGTTTGGAAAGGTGCTTGAACACGCTGCAAAGAAAGACCCGGAAAGCGAACTCTATTTTATGCAAAAACTGGCTGAGTTCGCTAATGTTCCTACCAGGAAAGTTCTTCTACTGACTACACTTCATCAGAACTTCAGTGCTTACGCAAAGGGACTTTCCCAGCCTCAGCGCAACGAATGGAATAAGGTGAAAGGGCGCTTCAAGGAAGTGGTGTTCGTGGAGCCTGTAGAGCAGATCTTGATGTTAGCTGCTCGTCAAAATAATGAACAAGAATATTCATTGACTGAAACAGAGGAGGCAAATCTATGCACCCTTCATCAACTTGCTATAGATACGAAGTTTGTCTCTTCGGATTTCTCTTTTGAGACAGCTAAGAGCCTGTACCCACTGGATCCTTTTTCCGCTTTTAGTATCACCCAGGCTATTCAGAGATATGGGCAGAATGAAAGATCTCTCTTCTCTTTCCTTCATGCTCAGGGAAGTAACTCACTTAAAGAGTTTAAGCCGTCAGATAGGCTGACGTACAATCTACAGATGGTGTATGACTACGTCATCTATAACTTCTACTCCTTTCTTAAGGATGCTAATGCCGACTCCATGAATTGGAGTGCGATGAAGATAGCCTTGGAAAGAGTTGAGGGGCAATCGTGGGACAGTAAAGAAATGATGGTCGACGCGACCAAGATAGTCAAGACTATAGGAATGATGAACCTTCTGGGTACAGCGTCCTTTTCTATGACGAAAGAGCAATTCTCCGCTTATGCCCAGTATGCTCTTGATATTGATAATGCCAATGAGATTGTTCATACGCTACAGCGTTACAAAATTATACGTTACGCGGAATATAAGCATCGCTTAATCCTCTTTGAAGGGACTGACGTTAATATAGAAGAAGAAATAGCTAAAGCTGGGCTCGTGGTTAGCCGACCAGTAACCTATATTGCGGAGTTATCGGACTTTTTCGCTAAAAAGGTTTCACCGGTGAAAGCTTATTATTATCATATTGGTACGCCACGATATTTTCAGTACGAGATTCGTGATGAGGTTGTGGATATGATCCCCACAGATGATGTGGATGGATTTATAGAATTGCTTTTCTCTTCGAAAAAAGGATACCTCAAAGAGGTAAAGCAAATGAGTGAAGACTGTGAACATGCTATCATATATGCTTATTTCAACAACACTGACGAAATTGTAGACCATCTTTATCAGATAGACAAATATGACCATATCCTTAGACACGTACTGTTAGATCAAGCTGACCATGTGGCTATTAAGGAGATCAACAATCTGCGTGATTATGAGGAGGTACAGTTGAATAAGGTTATCCAGGAAAGCTTGTTCGGATATAATGGAAATGTCACTTGGATATTCAAAGGCAAAGAAATAACCATAAACTCTCAACGCGATTTCAACAAATTACTCTCAAGAGTCTGTGACACGGTCTATTCAAAGACACCTGTCATGATCAACGAATTGTTTAATAAAAACAAGTTGAGCAGCTCTATCTCCAGCGCAAAGGCCAAATACCTGCAAGCGTTGGTTAATAATAGTGACTTGGTTGACTTTGGCTTTGAAGCTGATAAGTTCCCCCCAGAGAAAACAATCTATTATTCTTTGCTGAAGAATACTGGGTTGCATGTTGATGGCAGTTTCACAGACAAGCCATCCAATTCTGGAATTATGCCGTTATGGGATGCTTGCGAGGAATTCTTGCAAACAACAACATCGAAGCCAAGGAAAATATCAGAATTGATAAAGAAACTTTCATCTCAGCCGTACAAGATAAAGGGCGGTTTCCTGGACTTTTGGATACCTACGTACCTCTACATAAAGAGACAGGATTATTCTCTTTATGGGGAAAATGGTGCCTATATACCAGAGGTTAACATCGAATTCTTTGAATTGCTACAGAAACATCCAAATGAGTATCTCATTAAAGCATTTGATGTGTCTGGCGTAAGAATGGAATTCTTCAATCAATATCGTAAGTTCGTAAATCTTCAGGCCGTAGGTGGCATAAAGAGCAATCAGTTTGTAGATACCATCAAACCCTTTTACTTCTTTTATAACAGAAGGTTGAACGATTACGCCAAGCATACTCGAAAGTTTGATCACATAGAGACATTGCGGTTTAGGGACATCCTTGCTAAAGCTAAAGACCCAGAGAAGACTTTCCTTGAGGACTTGCCTGCGGCACTTGGCTATGACAAGGAAGCGCAGGGATCTGAGGAGTTCGCTAAACAATACGCCAACGTAATCAACCGGGCTGTCCGTGAATTACGAGGGTGTTATAATAAACTGATAGACCGCATTGAAGAGCGGTTGGTGGATGTACTTGGATTGTCCTCTTATGAGTATGATGAATATGTCGTGGAGATCAGGAAGCGTCTCTCTTCTATCAAGACATATTTGCTTACCGACAGACTGAAAGAATTCTATAACCATGCAATGGCAGAATTCGATAATCGAACGGAATGGTACCAGTCCATTTGCTATACAGCTTTAGATCAGCCACTACAGAGACTTCGTGACGATCAAGAGGATAAGCTTATCGAAGAGTTGATAACATTGTTCCAAGCCTGTGAAAAATACGTTGACATCTCCAAAGTGGATGGCAATGATAACGATGAAGTCTTTTCTTTCGATATGGTCAGCAAAGATGGAACCATCATCAAGTCTCAGACCTATCGATTGCTGGACAAGGACAAGAAAAAGGTTGAGACATTAGAAATGGATATTAACCGCGTGTTGAAGGGTCATGACGACATAGCTGTGTCAACCCTGCTGAGGATCTTAAAAGAAAGGACAAGCAAATGAAGATAAGACACATCTTGGGGATTTCTGGTGGTAAAGACAGTGCTGCACTGTCTATTTACTTGAAACAGAAATATCCCAATCTGAAGATCGAATACTACAACTCGGACACAGGGTGTGAGTTGGCCGAAACAGAACTTTTGATAGATCGGCTCGGTGCCTATTTGGGGCATATCACTCGCTTACGAGCTGCGGAGGGGAGTCCTGAGCCAACACCTTTTGAACACTTTCTGAAGTCTATGGGTGGCTTTTTGCCTTCGCCTCAGGCAAGATGGTGCACTAAAAAGATGAAACTCGATGAGTTTGAACGGTTTGTCGGCGACGATATGGCGATCTCCTATGTGGGTATACGAGGGGATGAGGACAGGGATGGATACATCTCGTCTAAACCCAATATTCAGTCGATATTTCCTTTCCGTCGTAATATTTGGAGCTTGGATGTCGTCAACAAATTTCTTCATAACGAGAACCTTAGTCAGATAACAGAGATATATGACCATCTCTGTCCCGATGGGTTCATAAAAGAAGACTTGATGGAAGTGGTACGCCGACCCATCACCAAGCAATTCTACTACTCCAAGAAGTTGAATGCATTGCTCGACTTTGATGTAAAGATGTTTAACCATGCAGTGTTTGAGTTTCTCCATACGACTGACTATCCAGTGGGGAAACTGACGGAGGATGAGTTCCCTCTTCTTGACAATGAAGATATTATTGTCAAGGCAGATGTCTTTAGGTTGCTTCGCGAAAGTGGTGTTGGAGTTCCTAAATACTATGAGGAGATTCCTTTTGAAGTTGACGGAAAGAAGGGAACTTATTGCCGCAGTCGTAGTGGCTGTTACTTCTGCTTCTATCAGCAGAAGATAGAGTGGGTGTGGCTTTATGAGCAGCATCCAGATTTGTTCAAAAAGGCAATGACCTTTGAAAAGGATGGCTATACCTGGAACCAAGGTGAGAGCCTTGCCGATTTGATCAACCCCGAGCGCATTCGCCAAATCAAACTCGATGTTATTCGTCGACAGGAAGAGAACAAAAAGAACAATAAAGGTACAACTCTCGCTGATATTTTCGGTGATGAGATCATGTGTGCAAACTGCTTCATATAATAAAGACCATGCTAAAAGAGGCCTATTTTTCAGATATAAGGAGATACGTTTCACGTACCAAATGGGAGCCAATCGGTTTCTTCTCGGAAGGTTTGTGCAATGCTACGTCGTTTAACTTGAAACTGGGCTTTTTCTCTTCGTCCGCTATTAACCTCCTGTCCGATGGATTTGCAGAATTTCTCTATAACGGGGGAAGGATGCGGATGGTTATCAATGACATATTGTCTGTGGAAGACAAAGAGGCTATTAAGAATGGGCTGTCAACCAATCTGTTTATCCCCGCACTCGATTTGAATAATCTTGAAGGTATAAAGGAAGTCCTTGACGAAAGAGGCATACACTTCTTCGAATGCCTGTCGTGGCTAATCAGACAAGGGCGTATAGAAATCAAGATAATAGCTCCTAAGGGAGGAACGGGCATTTCTCATTTCAAGTGCGGATATTTTGCAGACGCGACCAACATAGTTGCTTTTGAAGGAAGCTGTAACTTCTCGCGTACAGCCTTGCTCGAAAACAATGAAAGTATGTCCATCTTCTGCGATTGGGACAGCATGTCTGATACTCGACGCGCAAACTCGTTTGTTGAAGATTTTGAGCGTACTTTCTCTGGTAAAGACGATACGGTGCAATATCTGGATGCCGATGATTTGCAGCCCAGAATAGTAGGAGCCTTTCAATCAAAAGAAATATGCCAACTTCTTGATGACGAGCGCAACCTGATTGATCACCAAGAGAAGAAGAGCTTGCCGAATACGGTCATGCAATCTCTTCAAAGGGCAAAAAATAAAGTGGAGAGAGCAATAGAGAAGGAAAAAAATGATGGCCAGGTAACCATCGGTACAGCCCATCCTCATTTCCCTTTTGCTTCAGGGCCGAGACCTTATCAGAAGGAAGCTTTCAAGAACTGGAAGGAAAATGGGCAGAAAGGACTTTTTGCCATGGCAACAGGTACAGGAAAGACCATTACTGCTCTTAATTGTCTGTTAGAAATATACAATAGCCGGCATTATTACAAAGCATTGATTTTGGTGCCGACTGTCACGTTGGTTGACCAATGGAAAGAGGAATGTGGAAAATTCGGATTTCTGCATGTACTGACAGTGTCAAATAGAAATAAAACGTGGAGAAAAGAGCTTGCCAACCTGCTTTTATTGGAAAAGACAGATCCTACGCAAGAGCAATACTCCTATATCATTATTGCCACGTACGCCTCCTTTTCCCGAGAGAACATTTTTGCAGACTTGGTCTCATTCCCGAGAAAGAAGCTGTTGCTCATTGCCGACGAAGCCCACAACATGGGTGCGACCAGCATAAAGAACAGACTGAAAGCAATACATTATGGCCGAAGAATAGGACTCTCGGCTACGCCCGACCGGCAGTTTGACGATGAAGGCAATGCAGCCATCAGGCAATTCTTCGGTGCTGAAAGCAAATACTCCTTCGAGCTCTCTATGAAGGAAGCCATTGAGAAGGGTTTCCTTTGCAGATACTATTATTATCCCCATCTTGTCAGACTCACCGACACCGAGATGGCGGACTATCTGGAAATATCCACGAAACTTGCAAAGATGTTCAATTACCATTCAGGAACTTTCACAAAGGACGATGATATTCTTACCGCTCTTTTGTTGAAACGCAAGCGCATCATCCACAAGGCAGCCAACAAGCTCGATGTCTTCCGAGAAATCATCTATAACCGATTCCAGAAAAAAGGAAATCTGAAATACACATTGGTTTATGTACCGGAAGGCAATGTAACCGATGCCGACACTGCCGACAACTTTGATGTTTCCAATCCTGATGATGACTATACTTCCCACCTTATAGACACGTACACGTCTGTCATACGGGAAGTGAGTCCACGCACCACGGTGATGAGGTTTACGTCCGACACACAAGACCGAAAGCAGATATTGGAACAGTTCGCCACAGGAGAACTGGAGGTGCTGGCTTCCATGAAGTGCCTGGACGAAGGTGTAGATGTGCCAAGAAGCGAGATGGCCGTATTCTGCGCCAGTACGGGCAACCCACGCCAATTCATCCAAAGGCGTGGGAGAATCCTGCGCCGACATCCTGACAAGCATAACGCCGTCATACACGACCTGGTTGTCGTGCCAGAGGTCGATGAGCGTTCCGACTCTTTCAACATGGAACGGAGCCTGTTGGGTGGCGAACTGAAGAGGGTGCGCAATTTTGCCTTGCTCAGCGAGAATGCCGATGCATCCATCAATGAGCTGGACAGTATACTTGATTACTATCATCTTTCAATATTTTAAGCCAATGGGTAATATTTCAAACAACAACAAGATGTTGGAGGCCGTGCTGCTGAATAAAGAGCTGATGGAGCAGGGGCAATATAACCTTGCCTGCATTCCCTCTATAGAAGCAGCTATGGATTCTGACAACCTGATAGTGGGGGCTGTCGCCCGCATTATCAAAAGAGTCGACGAAGATGGCTCGGAGAAAGCCATCTATAATGAAGTAAATGACTATTTGAAACGTAAGGTATGATATTCAAGACATTGTACATCAAAAACTTCCGAAGCTACTACGGCGACAATAAGTTTGACTTTCGCAACAATGGCCTCACACTTATCGTAGGCGGAAATGGCGACGGAAAAACTACATTCTTTGAGGCTCTTCAGTGGCTGTGCAACACCACGTTGACGGAAAACGACAATACCCAGGTTAACTTCTCCGAGATGCGACGCAGTGAGATGGCTGTCGGCGAAACGGAAGAAGTGAAAGTCGCTCTTGATTTCTTTCATGATGGTGACAAGACCATAGAGAAGTCGTTTACCATCACAAGGGAAGGTGAGAAGAAGTTTTCTACAGGCAAGCTCTCTTTCCTTGGTTATGAGTCAGACGGTATAGACCGAAAGCCGGTAATAGGCGGAGGTGGAATGCTTGTCAAACGCTACTACGATGCTTTCATCAGGCGTTTCAGCTTGTTCAAGGGCGAATCTACACTGAATGTATTCAACGATGCCACGGCGTTGAAACAGTTGGTGGACACCTTTTCCAATGTCAAGGAGTTCGACCGAGTAGCTGAGATGACGGCTATTTTCGAACAAAAATCCAACCGACAGTATCTGAAGGAATGCACCAACGACAGGAAAATTGCCGATGAGGCAAAACAACTTAAAAGCCGTCTTGAAAGTGTAACGGATGACCTCAACAGCAAGCGAAGGGAAATAAGGAGCAAGAAAGAGTCCCTGAATCTGTATGTCAGCAAACTCGAAAATTTGGAACAGGCCAAGGAGTCCACACAGAAGTATAAGGACATTTCCGACCGGCTGGAGGAAAAAGAGACAGAGGCAAGAAAGCTGAGGGTGCAGATAGAGCGCACCAACTTCAATACTGCCTTGCTCGACAGATTATGGATTCTCTGTGCCTTTGAGCCAGTCTTCGCAGAGTTCAAACAGAAGGTGTCTGCGCTAAGCAAGGAAAAACGCACCCAGGAAAAAGATTTTATCGCACAGAAAAATAAAGAGTTGGGGAAGCTTGAGGCGCAGCAAGAGATTTTGGGTGCTCTGCAGAACGGCACCACTCCCCTGCCTTGGTATCTGCCTGACGAGGAGACCATGGAAGAGATGCTTCACGATGGCATCTGCAAGGTATGCGGTCGGCCTGTCGAAAAAGGCTCTGAGGCGTATAAGTTCATGTCGGACAAGCTGAATGACTACAAGGAGCATGTCAAGGCCGACCTGCTGAGACAAAAGCAAAAGGAACTCATTGAGGACAAAGAGCTTTTCAAGAGTCACTATATTGAAGACCTGCACAATCTCAGCATATCGCTCAGCGGCAACAGAGAGGCAGAGACATCGCAAATTCCTAATGACATCAATACGGAACTCAACTTCGTGGCCATGCGGCGTGAAGACTTGAAAAAAGTGGCGAATGAAGTGCAGGACGCTAAGGACGAGAAGGCAAGACTGCTCATCAAGGTAGGCGTTTCCGAGGATGTCTTTGAAAAGACATTTGCCGATATTAAAGGTCTTTTCGACCAACGTGAACAAGCCACAACGCGTCTTGCCGAACTCGCAAAAGAGCAAGAACAGTTGGAAGCCAGTAAAAAGGAACTCGAAGAGCAGCTCGACAACCTCAGCCCAGCCAACAGCCAAGTAAAGGTACTCAAAGATGTCCACCATGTCTTTGACCTGATAGCCAAGGCTTTCCAGAAAGCAAGAAACGACAATTTCATGGCATTTCTACAGGGTCTGGAAGATAAAGCCAATGAAAAACTTCAAGTGCTCAGCACTTCCGACTTTCACGGGCGTGTGCATATTCACAGAACTTGGAATACCGACGGGCATATTGTATTGTCCATACAGCTTCTAAGCAGCAACGGAACGGTTATCCAGAAAATGTCAGGCTCGCAGGAAACGCTGATGTATATCTCAGTGCTTTTTGCCATTCGAGACTTCACGCAGAAAAAACGTGACGAGGCCTATCCGCTCATCTTTGATGCGGCTACATCGTCTTTTGGCGACGAGAAGGAAGAGGACTTCTACAAGGTCTTTAGCGGCATTGACAACCAGTGCATCATCGTGACGAAAGACTTCATACATCATGGCGTATTGGACATGGATGCAATCAATGGTATTGATGCAAAGGTTTATCAAATAAAGAAACAGGATGGCTTTGACCAGGAAAACCTTGCCACCATCCGCACAATTGTAAAGGAAATAAAGTGATGGAAAACCTATTCAATTTATGGGCAAAGCGCAACCCGTCGTGGGAGAAACGATATGAGGATTCCATTATGGGCGCATTTACCGATTATGGCAAGCGCTATTCACAGTTCATTGACACACGTGGCAAAATTTTTGGGCCTGGTTATGAAATCTTCATCGTAGCCTTCTTCATAGGCTTGTATTCCAACCAGACAAAACCGCTTACTGAGGATAAGTCGAAGGTAAAGACCTTCGGGCATGCCATCATGTACTGGGGCGGAAACGAAGACATCAAACTTGGAAGGGTCTCTTACAAAATGTTACAAGAGTATATGTTTGCAGCACTCATCGCCCGTACTGACATAGACTTCATTGCTTTGGACAAGGGAGACATCTCTCCACGGACCGTCGTGGACAAGCTTGTCGAAAAAATGGAGGAATATGCAAACTTCGGTTTTGACTATATCCAACAACACATGGAGGAACAACCTGATTGCTTCTTCAAGGATGGAGCTTTTATGCAACTATTCCTCGAATTCTTAAAGCCCAAAGCAGAAGGAGAAAATCCACAGGAAGACGATAAACCGGAAGATTTCTGATAGGGTCTGGTCGGGCATTTGTTACATGTGAAGGAACTTCTCCTATTTGCCAATTAGGTAGCTTCTTTCCAAATGTTGTGGTTTTTTAAATTCTGCAATATAAACAGACCTTCTGGTTCCATGTAAAACCCATGTGGAATTCAGAAGGTCTGATTGTGCTGAGACAGTTAAAACTAAGTGTCCTCTTGTTTTTATTTTACGTAATTCAAATAATCAGATGGCTATAAGTAACGCTAATAAATTTTTAAGCGTTAAACCGTCTGCGGCAAGGTCATGCGTGTTGGAAGACAACGGTGCTATTATCTTCTTGTCTATGATGAATTGCATGAATTCTTGGCGATAGTAAGGATGGCTGATAAGCGTCCATAAGTCATCATCAAAGAAAGCATGGGTGGTATTGCGCCGAATGAAGGCGGCAGAAGGCGACTCTGTCTTGATAGGCTCACTGCCCTGCCACGATAGATGCCAAAAATCATCGTGGCTCATAAAGTACCAAGGATAATACATTGGAGTGAGCGTTTCTTGACGAGCTTGCATGAAGTAGTTTTTGAAGAGGGCAGTATATCGTGACTCCATCTGGTCGTAGCTGAACCGATTGATGGTTATAAATCCGTCATCTATAGCCTTTAGAATTGTGAGCAGCAATATTGGCTTTGCGACAATCTTGAACCCAGAACGCTTTACGGGAGCTTGATGAATGTGTAAAAAGGCTTCTTCATAAAAAACAAGAGCCCTATCGTAATCGTAAAATTTGAGTACTTTATTCATTTCTGATGCAGATTTATTCTTCAAACGTTTTTGCTTGTGGATTATTATAATGGGGTTACCTTTCTCCCAATCCTCTCCTGCTTGCCTCTTTCTCCCCTGGCATCTTCTTGTAGACAAAGGACTCGCCGGCGGGGAAATAAGAGGCAAAGACGGTAGCAAGGAAAGCAGAGATATCCTTGCGACTCTTGCCGATATAGAAGAAGGCCTGACTTCCATCTTGCATCAAGCAGGCTTGGCTGTATAGCGGGTTAACTGCAATAGGTATCTTGGGACCGTTGATTTGATTGCGCTCGGCGAAAGCTATGGCGCAGGCGTTGATGGCATCCTGCTCCTCTTTGGTAAAAACAGATATTCGCTTGGCAAACCATTCGAGGCTTTCTTCTACCTTTTGCAGTTTATCTTCATTGATAGACTTTACCATTGCCGTGGCGCGTTCATGCTCCAGTTGTTCGACGGTCTGTTCCAGCGTGTCTACTTTCTTTTTTACGGCTTGGTATTTAATCATGAAGGCCATAATAAAGCAGAAGCAGCAGGCGGCGTTGACGAAGACAAGTACACCACGGTATCGCATCTCCGCTGGAAAGTTATTCAGCCCGGCAATATAACGATCCATCAGCGGTACGGCGATAAAGGATGCCACAGCTCCGGCATACAGTATTCTTATTTTTGCCTTCTCACTTATGGGTGACAAGCTCACAAAAAG
>ULKL01025325.1_pt1 | contig 12922 bp, 9 predicted proteins | sample 1951161 | NCBI WGS metagenome assembly ULKL01 (sample SAMEA4835501, study PRJEB28245) | human gut metagenome | biome: gut microbiome; material: fecal sample | place: Denmark | collected 2008
ACTCGTTGGAGCCGACCGTAATGTCGTGTTCGATGCCAGTCTGGTCGCCCTTGTAACGGTAAACGATGTCCGTTCCCGTTTGCGAGCACAAATGAATTAGTTGGGCGTTTGACGCGTCACCCTGTGCGCTCGTTTTCAATTCGTTGATAATGGCGGCCTTCACGTTGGCAATCACTTCGTCGTTCCATGACGCAAGCGGCACTTGGTTCTCGTCGACCTCGTAGATGTAATAGAGCGAGCCGTTAGAGAGATACATGTCGGTCATTGTGATACCGTTGCCGAGGTCCATCGGCAACATGTTTTTCCCTGTTTCAACGGAAGATTTCAGCGTTGCTAAGTTGGAAGACGTCTCGCTCTCCTCGTCGGCAGAACTGTCGTCGGAAGCATTATCGGCGCTGTTGAGCTTTGAGCGGATTTCCTTGGCTGTGAATTTAACGGTGATTTGTTTCTTCGAGCGCTTGAAGTCCATGACAAACTTCAGTCCCATCTCTTTTTTCAGCAGGAGGTCGAGGATTTCCTTTTCTTCGCCGCTGAAACGGCTGATGGCATTTAGTATCTGGTTTGCGAGTTCCTTTTTGAGCGACGCGTCAATCTCATCGGGAAGCATGTACGATTGTTCGCTGTAATCGAAGTAGTAAGTCAGATAATCCTCCTCCAGTTCCAATTTGGCAATCTGGATTTCTGGGCTTACCACAATCGGGCATTTCTCGTTGACACCTTCAACGGTTTTCTCCAGCAGTTTTTTGTCGCTGTCTTGGCAGCCGGTCAGGCCGAAGGCCAAGAAGCAAAGCATGGCAACCATGAATTGGTTGAGACTGAGAGACCATTTGTTTTTTCGGATTTCTTTCATAATGGCTAATGACGTTTGTTGGTTTGTAAATGAGTAGATAATCTAACCCCACGCAGATTCCTGTGTGGATTTATGGATGTCTTCACGAAAGAGGGCACCGTTATTGTTTCTCGTTTGCGGGCTTGAACATGAACGGGCATTGCGGAGGTTTGCGTTGCGGTCGTACCTATTCCTTAAAAACCAGTCAGCGTCATGCCAGGCGGATCAGAAATCGCCGCCGCCCCAACCGCCGCCACGGTTGCCGCCTCCCATTGGGCCATTCATCTGGCGCATTTGTTCGAAGCGCAGGCGCATTTCCTGTCGGCGTTGTTCTTCAGCTTTCTTTTCAAGCTCGTAAATTTTGGCAATCTGCTCCGGTGAGAGATATTCGGCATAGATGGCCGCATATTTTTCGCGCAGGGCCTTCGTCTTCTCCTGCACATCCGCCATTTTCTGCTTCATGTCCGCCGACGGTTCTCCGTGGCGCACCATTCGCTGGCGCGTGTTCATTCTTCTTGCATTGACGCTGTCTGGAGCGGCAGGCGCACCAGGGGCAATCGTGTCGGGCGGTGCTGGCACACTGTCGGTCGGAGCTCCCATTTGGCGCGGCGGACGCTGTTGACCGTCGTTTCCGCGGCGGTTACTTCTTCTGCGGTCTCTGCGCTCCTTGCGGTCTTGGGGCTCCATGCTGCGGCGCAGCAGTTGCAGTTCCTTTTGATATTCCGTGTAGGTAGCCACAAACTTTTTCGTTTCCGCTTTCTTCAGTTTGAGACCCTTGGCAATCGACGTGCCTTGCGTCTTTGCCATTTCCTCAACCGACATGCGTTGCGGGCCGCCTTCGCCACCGAATGGGCCGCCTTCGCCGCCGAAGAACTGTGCCGAAGCATTGACAGAACAGAAGGCGATGGCCACAGCCATGCCCAGAGATTTGATGATTTGTTTCATATTCTATTCGCGTTAGTTGTTATTGATGATGCCGCGAAATTAATGAGAAACCATCTTTCTGTCAAGCCTTTGCCGCGGAGATTGCAAATGTGTTCAACGAACGGGCAATTCTTTCCCACGAATGGGCAACGCGTGTGTGAAGAGCAGGCGTTTCTCGCCGCCGTGAAGCGTTGCGGAGGAAAGTCCTCATTTCTTTTTAAACCGCGAGAGCAGAAACTCTATACATTCGCGGAATACCACCACGCGCAAGGCCAACATCATTCCGACGTAAACCGCCAGTGCAACGGCAATCTTAACAATGATTGCCACGTAGATGCTGGCAAAGAACGTCGACACCCAATAGGCTACCGTCATGGTCAGTGCGGCGCAGAGCACGAAGGGCGCGATGTCGAAAACAGCCTGCCAAAGCCGCAGGCCGATGAGCCTTTCCACAAAGAAATGCCAGACGGGCAGCCACAGAATGCCGAGGATGACATAGACCGTCACCATCGTTTCAACGCCATAGGGGTAGAGCAGTAGGAGGGCGGCCATTTGCAGGAGGCAGAGCCCGATGGTGTTCCAGAGGAAAACGTTGCTGCGTCCTTGGCTGATGAGGAAGTTGGAATAAAACGAGGCAATGGGTACGAAGGCACCGCCCACGCAGAGAATCTGCATCAGCCGCGCACTCTCAATCCATTTGTCCGTGATGAGGATGGTGATAAACTCTGGCGCGATGAGCGCCAGTCCGAAGAGCGCCGGACACGACACGAAAGCCGTGAAGCGCAGCATCTTCCGAAAGGCGCGTAGTTGTCGTTCGCGGTCGTTCTCGAGGCGTGCAAACACAGGTTGAGTCACGCCCCAGAGCGTACCGTTGAGAAACGTGTAGCCGATGCCCGTCCATTTGTTGGCCTGATTGTAAAGGCCCACCATGCGTTCGCCGTAGAGACGTCCGAAAAACACGGAGAAGAGGTTGTTGTTGATGCCCGTGAAGAGATTCGTGAGCAGCAGTTTCGAACTGAAACCTATCATGCCGCGTAGCGGTCGCAGGTTGATGTGCATAGAAGGGCGCCAGCCGCTGAAATACCAGCTGAAGAACGTCATCATGGCGCAATAAACGATGTTCTGGATGGCGATGCCCCAATAGGCAAAACCGTTCCATGCCAGAGTCACGCCCGTCACGCCCGAGGTGAAGAGGGCCGCGAGCGACATCCAGGCCGTTTCCTTTACGCGCAGATTCCTGAAGAGCACGGCGCGTGGCGTGGTACCCCAACTTGCGAATACGAAATTGAGGAACGAGAGTCGCGCCAGCGGCACGAGTTTTGGCTGGTCGAAGAAATCAGCAATGAGCGGCGCACAGAAAAACAGGATGATGTAGAGCACGGCGCCACAGAGGACATTAAACCAGAAGACCGCGTTATAGTCATCCTGCGTGATGTCTTTCTTGCGGTTGAGCGCCGAGATAAAACCGCTCTCCTGCAAGGCGCCCGCCAGGAGCGAGAAGATGGTGAGCATGCCCACCATGCCATAGTCGGCCGGCGAGAGCAGGCGGCCCAGAAATATGCCAAACACGAGGTTGAGCACCTGTTGTCCGCCGTTGTTGATGCCGCCCCAAAGAATTCCTTTGGCGGTTTTTTCTTTTAGGTTTTGTTCTGCCACGTTGATAGGATGTTAAGCCGGTGTTCAGAATAATATAGGAAGCGCTGACCACCTATTTAATGTAGACAGGTACTATAATTCCTGGATTATAGTACCTGTCTTATATATTAGAAGCAATTCGGGGAAGTCCCCCTCAGCTTCAGTCTGCTTATGTAAGGAAAATCATCAGGATAACCTGTGCAACGATGATACGCAGGAACATCGTCAGCGGGTAAACCGTTGAGTAGCCCACAGCGGGAGCATCGTTGTTAGCCGTTTGCGTAGCGAAGGCCAATGCGGGAGGGTCTGTGTTCGAGCCCGCAATGAGTCCCATCAGCGTGAAATAGTTCAGCTTGAGGAACTTTCTTGCGATGAATCCCATGATGAGGATAGGCACAACCGTGATGAGGAAACCAGTCCACACGTAGGTGATACCTCCGGCGAGAATCGTGTCCCAGAACTTCGCACCTGCCTGTATGCCCACACTCGAGAGGAAGAGCAGCAAGCCCACTTCGCGCAGCATGAGGTTGGCAGAGGTTGAGGTGTAAGAGTTGATGCCGATGCGGTAGCCAAAAGCACCGATGAGGATGGCCACAACGAGCGGACCTCCAGCCAAGCCCAGCTTCATGCCCGCACCGAAGTTAAACTGTCCGACGATGACACCAACCAAGATGCCGAAGAAGATGGCACCCACATTGGGGTGGTCAAGGCGCTTCACACTATTGCCGATGGCGTTCTTCACGTGTTCAACGTCCTCTTCGCGTCCCGTCACGAGCAAGCGGTCGCCAACCTGCAGGCGCAAGTTGCGGTTGGCAAAGAGTTCTATGCCGTTACGCGTCACGCGGGTGACGTTGACGCCATAGATAGAGTTGAAGTGGAGCTGTCCGAACGTTTTGCCGTTGATTTCCGGTTTGGTGATGACGAGTCGGCGCGATACATATTTGGCGCTCTTCACCTCCGCGGTCCATGTCTCGTTGCTGAGTTCGCCAATGAGCGCAGCAATCGGTTCAGCTTCATCTTCGGCACACACCACGTGAACGTCCATGTTTTCTTCCAACACCGTTTTGGCGTTAGGCACGATGATGTCGCCATTCTTGATGCAGCGCGAAACCACGAAATCGCGGTTGAGGAAGCGTCTCACCTCTTCCAGTTCGCGGCCGATGACGGCCTTGTTCGTCACGTGGATGATGATGTGCTTCGGCGTGGCATGCGGGTCGTTTTCCTGTTCCTTGCGAATCTGCTCCTGTTCAGCTTCGAGCTTGATGTTGCAGATGTAGCGGATGAGGATGGTGGCAAGGATGATGCCCACAACGCCGAGCGGGTAAGCGCAGGCGTAGCTTGAAGCCATGTCGGGCACCTGTGCGATGTCCGTGGAGCCCCAAGTACCAGTAAACTCTTTGACAACGGCGTTGGCCGCACCAAGACCCGGGGTGTTCGTCACGGCACCATAGAGCGTACCGACCATCATGGCCATGTTGTAGTTGTTGTGTTCAAACACCAGGAAGTAGAGTCCCAGCATCACAGCCACGTTGAGCAGCACGATGGACACTGCCACGAGGTTCATCTTCACGCCGCCCTTTTTGAAGGTGGCGAAGAAACCTGGGCCCACTTGGAGACCGATGCAGTAGACGAAGAGAATCAAGCCAAACTCCTTGACAAAGTCGATGATGATGTTTTGTCCGGCGTGGTTGATGGTTTGATTCGTGGCGGGGTCAATGATGTAGTGGCTGTAGATGTGTCCAACGAGAATGCCCATGAAAAGCACGAAGGTCACGCCCAGCGAGATGCCGCCGAATTTGATTTTCCCGAGTCGCACGCCCAAGCAGATGACAATGGCATAGATGGCCATCAAGTGGGCTATGGCTCCAGGGTCGCAAATGATTTTTTGTAACCAATCCATAAATTAATAGTGTATAATAGAGCGTTTGTATTGTATGCAAACGGGATAGGGCAGGCGTTTGTTCCTGCTTGGGGGAGCGTTCTAATAAGTGATTAATTAGTGCGTTCCTGTATATTAGATGCGTGCAAAGATACCACTATTTTTTTAATAAACAAGTTTTTACACATAGCTTATGCATGTTGGGCCGCTCACTAAAAATAGTGATTTTCAACAAGAGACATATTAATATATATAAAAATGCTTTTGCAGTTTGAAATCAAATGGTATATTTGCAAGCGAGAAATCTATAAATAATATAGGAAAATTATGAAGAAAATTATGATGATGGCCGCTATGGCCCTGTTCTGCATTGGCGTATCAGCCCAGTGCCCCGATAAGAAGAAAAAGTGTGACAAACCAAAGACCGAGCAGTGCTGCAAGAAAAAGAAGGGCGACGGCTGCAAGAAAAAATGCGGCGAGAAAAAAGGCGAAGGTTGCAAGAAAAAATGCCAATCTAAATGTGGCAATAAAAAATAATGGGCAACCATTACAGAAAAAAGGCGGACATCTGGAAAACCAGGTGCCCGCTTCTTTTGTATCCCGCCTCTCGCCGCTGCGCCGCCTGGCGGTGTGTGCTTGCCGCACGCCGGCATTCTGAAAACAGCAGCAGATGTTTGTTCCTTCAAACAATTATCCTTATCTTTGCTCCCATAGAAAACCTATATCTACAAATCAAGTAAATTTAAGTAAGTGGTCAGAATTATTTTTACAGACTGTAAGAATAGTGCTCTTGACATATATTGAAAAAATAATTTTGACCACCTACTTATTACCATTACCAAAATCGAAACCCTTTAGCTTATGAGAAGAATTACTCAACTGTTGGGGCTCCTGCTGGCTTTTTGCACAGCATCGGCTTATGCCGCCCTCCCGTTTAAAACCACCACCATCACCAGCGACGGAAAGTTTGCCGAAGGCACCATCTGGTACACCATCCAAATCGGCAGTGGAGGCCTCGTTATTGCCAACAACGGAACGGCCGACAAGATTTCCCTCAAATCAACCTCCCTCACCTACAAAGATGCCGAACTCTGGTGTTTTGTGGGCAACGCCACCAAGGGCTACCGCCTCTATAACAAGGAAGCTGGTGCCGGAAAGGTGCTCGCTTCGCCCAAGACCATGTCGGGCAAGGAAGGCGGCTCGGCTTACGTGGCGCTCAAAGACACGGCGAAATTGGGCACCTCCTTCGTGTGTGACTGGCTCTTTGCCGACTCCAAGAATCTCGGCACCGATGTCAACGCGCAATATATGTATCAGAAGGGAGCACCTGCCAACAAGGTCAACAACCGCGACAACATCCTCGCCTTCTGGACTGGCGGCGCCGACCACGGCTCTTCACTCAAAATTCTCTTTGCCGAGACAACCATGACGGTTGATGCCAACAGCGGAACGTTCACGCAGAGCAACGCTGGCAAGACCTGGCACCAGGTTTGGACTTCGAAGGCCACCAACCCGCAGCTGACGCTCAATGCTGGATATAACAACATGATTGCCGAAGGCGGCAACATCGTGGCTTATGCCGGTCAGTATCGTCCGCAGGCTTACACCCTGTCGGCAGGCGTGGACTATCGCGTGACGGGCTTCAGTTTCGACTTCATCGCCCACAAAGAAAAAGTGGGTGTCGTTGTCAGTGCTGGCGGTCAGACGAAGCGTTCCACCCTCACTTCGCAAAGCATAAAGGTGGAGGGACTGGAAGGAATGTCAGCCAGTTTCACGCTCGACGCTGTCAACAACGGCATCGTGTTGAGCAACTTCAAGGTCACGTTGGGCCCGGCCATTGAAAAACCGGAACCGCAGGTGAACATCTTCGAAACAAAATCGGGCGTTCCCTACCGCATTCCCGCCATCGCCACGGCCCACAACGGCGACATCATCGCCGTGGCCGACTATCGCCATAGCGGTGCCGACATCGGTATGGTGAACAACGGACGCATCGACCTCCGTGCCCGTATCAGCAAAGACAACGGCAAGACCTGGGGCAACATCTTCCCCATCGTTGAAGGCAAAGGCGCCAGTTCGCCCGACTTCATGAACGTGGGCTTCGGCGACCCCTGCATCGTGGCCGACCGTGAGAGCGACCGCGTGCTCGTGATGAGCTGCGCAGGAAACGTTTCCTTCCCCAACGGAAAGCGCAACCACCACCAGTGTATCGCCCGCTTCTATAGCGACAACAACGGCAAGACCTGGAGCAAGCCCGTCGACATCTCTGAAAGCATCTATTCGCAGTTTGACAACAGCAAGATCGGTGCCTGCAACGCCATGTTCATCGGTTCGGGCCGCATCTTCCAGAGTTCAACAGTGAAGGTCGACCAGTATTACCGCATCTATTGCTCTGTGCTCTATAAGGATGTCAATGGCGTGAACAAAAACTACGTCCTCTTCTCCGACAATTTCGGCGACACCTGGGGCGTGCTTGGCGGTGTTGACGTCGCCCCGATTCCGAGCGGCGCCGACGAGCCCAAGGTGGAAGAACTCCCCGACGGCTCCATCCTCGTCAGCTCACGCGCTTATGGTGGCCGCAACTACAACATCTTCAACTTCACCGACAGCAAGGCCGCCACTGGTTCTTGGGGCAGCATGGCCTATTCTGGTTCTGGCAACAAGGGCGTTGTGGCAACAGGCAACAGCACCAATGGCGAAGTGCTCATCCTGCCAGTGCGCCGCGCTTCAGACAATAAGCCCGTTTACCTTGCCCTTCAGTCAGTGCCTTTCGGTTCGGGACGTGCCAACGTGGGCATCTATTACAAAGAACTCGCTTCGCTCTCCGACTTCGTTGATGCCAGCGCGTTTGCCAAGAACTGGCCAGGCAAGCACCAGGCAAGCCGCATGTTCTCTGCCTATTCAACGATGACGCTCCAGAAAGACAGCACCATCGGCTTCCTCTATGAAGAAGAGACCTTCGGAAAGGCATACACCATCGTGTATAAGAACTACAGCGTTGAATACATCACCGACTCGCTCTATACCTACGACCCGACTGTCGTTCCCGCTGACGTGGTGCCTGCCGGCATCGACAGCAAATATAAGCTCGTGAAGACCTACTTCGGCAAAGCCGTGGGCAACATCGATGCTTCCTCTTCTGCTTCTGCCGATGTTGAAGCTGCCTACAATGCCTATAAGGCCGACCCGACGAAGGACAACTACGAACGCTTCAACAAGAGCTATATGGACGCTCCCTGCGTTGCTTTGGAGGCCGGAAAGTGCTACCGCTTGCGCAATGTGGGCCGCGCTGGCAATCCTTGTCTCGTTGGCACCGCAACAGGATTGAGCGCTTCTGCACTCAGCAAGGCCAACAAAAACCAGCTCTTCAGCTTCGAAGCGGCTGCCGATGGCAACTGGTATGTGAAGTGTGACAAAGCCAACACCTACGTTGGCAAGATGCCAGCCGCCTCACAGGTGGTGCCAGTGCAGAAAAAGGCCGAATTTACTTATGTCATCGCCTCAACGCGTAATGGCCGCAGCACCTTGGCATGCGCACAGCCAACAGCGGGCGCCTATCCGGCCATTCATCTCGATGGCGGCAACAAACTGGTGGCATGGGACACTGGTGCTGAAGCTTCTCAGTGGTTCATCGAACCGACAGACGACATCCCGACCGGTATTGTCGAGGTTGATGCCGACGACAACACGCCCGAGGTGGTCTACGACCTCCAGGGACGCCGCGTTGAAAAGCTTGTTAAGGGTGGCGTTTACGTGACCAGCAAGCGCCGCAAGATCTACGTGAAATAAGTAATGGTAAAAAAATAATTTGACCAATTTTGTGGATTAAGGAGTTGTTTCTTATGTCCTGTCTTTTTGCTGTTTTTGAAATTTGTCATCGGTCACATAGCCCGCTATGCTCCCTCTTCCAAATTCCAAAACCAACAAAAATACAGGTCAAAATTGCTCAACTTATTCTTTCACCATTACTAAATTCCGCAAACGTTGCAGGCGGTTGGCAAATCAATGGCCAACCGCCTGGCAGTTTACGCGAAGAAAAGAACGACAGTGGAGACAACACGATGTCTCCACTGTCGTTCTTTTCTTTTGTCAGCGGTCTGAATAAAGCGGGACGGCGACACGAATGGCTTGAAAATCATGGATTTCGCATATCGCCTTGGAAACAGAAAACCTGTTTCGCCAATTCAAATCCTATCTTTGTCAGCGCCTCTGCTCCCAGACGCGCCCGAATCAGGTCCCAGACGCGTTCGTCTCTGCTCCCAGACGCGTTCGTCTCTGCTCCCGCGTTCGTTCGTCTCTGCTCCCGCGTTCGCTGACAAGTATAGAACTTGAAAATGGAGCGAAGTGCCCGCAGTAGGTGGCTCTTGCCGTTGTAAATCGCAGATGGGAAATAAGGTGTTGTCAGAGAGAAGGAGGGTTAGCGTATGGTTTTACGTTTGATCGCCCCTTCCGTACCGTTATATGGTTGCGCATCGTAACGCGTCGGCTTCTTCGATGACGGCATTGCCAGCGGCACCAGCACCATGAGGAGCAATCCGATGGCCGAAAGCACCACGTTGACAATGGCAACGGTTGGCGCCATGTCGGCCTGCGAAAGCGGACTCGTTGGAAGGCTCTGCGCCATGCCGAAGGCAAGGGCGAGCAGCAGGCTTCCACCGGGAATCCAGCCCGTGCAGCCGAAATCGTGGTAGCGACGAATCATGAGACACAGCATGGCCAGTGTTATGACAACGGTCAGCAGCAACGTGAGCATCATTACCATCACGGGCATCAGCGGCATGGCAAGGACGCTCAGCCAATGCAGTGCGATGCGGATAAGGATGTAAAAGAGCAGGCAGTAGGCAAATGGGCGGCGCTGAAGGCGGCCATAGGGCGTGAAGAGCTGCCTGAGGAATTTTTTGTTGAATATTTCGTTCATGTCAAAGCGGTTGTTGGTGGGAGAGGAAAAGAATGGTGTTTTTCGGCTCCTGCATTGGTATTGTAAACACTTACTTAATACCTAATTACCATCCCAAATGCCAAAGGCTCCAAGTCATTCATTGCCGAATGGCTTGGAGCCTTTGTGGTATTCTGTTGTAGACGTTATTGGACAACATTTAAACCAGATGGCCAATCAATTCTTCGCGTTCTCCCGGGAGGAGGTCAATGACAGGCACTTCCACCAGGGTGTAGCAGCCCGGCTTCTGGCGCATGGCGGCGCGGGCGGTGCAAACGAGCACCTGGCCGGTGAGGGCGGGGTTGTTGATCTTCATGTCGAACGAGAAGAGCTGGTTTTGCGTCTTTCCGCTCACGCCCTTTCGCGTGAGGTGAACACCGTGTCCCATGTCAATCACGTCGTCAACACATGGCACCTCAATCACGTGGGTCTCGTCGTTGACGAAATAGGCGTCGGCCTTGATGGCGGCAGCCACCTTCTCAAAGTCGTAACCCGGTTTCACTTCGATGTAGACCATGCGGCGGTGGATGCCTTCGCCAGTCGGGATGGTCATCGAAAGGGCAGCCTGCACACCCTCAATGGCCTTCACGGCAACGGTGTGGCCCATCGACATGCCCGGACCGAAGTTGGTGTAGGTGATGCCTTTCGGCGCGATGGCCTGAAGGAGCGTGCGCACGATGGAGTCGCTTCCCGGATCCCAGCCAGCAGAGATGATGCTCACCGCACCATGAGCCGTGGCCGTTTCGTTGAGTGAGCGGCGCAGACTGGTGATTTGCGTGTGGATGTCAAAACTGTCGACCGTGTTGATACCGAGCGCCAGTATTTCCTTGGCGTATTCTTCCACGCGGCGTGTCGGGGTGCAGAGAAGCGCAACATCAACATCGCCGAGGTCGCGGATGTCTTTCACCACTTTATATGGGGCCAGTTCGGCAGGCTTGTTTTCTTCGCCTTGGCGGCGTACGATGCCAGCTACCTCAAAGTCGGGGGCAGCTTGAAGGGCTTGAAGTGCGTAGTGGCCGATGTTTCCATATCCAACCACGGCTGCTCTGATTTTCTTCATAATCGTTATGGTTTTATAAGTGGGGGAATGCGTCGGAGAACCCGCTGTGGCGTCGTGCGCCCTTGGCGAAGTTTTCAGGCGATTCCATATAAAAGTTTATTTCAGGCCGCAAAGTTAGTGATTTTATCGCTTTTGGACTTCGGTTTGTAGCAAAAAGTAAGCAGCAAGATGATAAAATACCTTGCAGTGGGTATCTGCGGCGCTTTGGAACGTGGCGATGGCAGTGCTTGATGGTGGCGGGACGCGGCGTGCGCAATCCGTTGCCGTCTCATCGTCCCATGCCGCAGCCAGGGGCCGGACGCTCCATGTTGTCGGCCTTGACGCATCCAGCGTGTTTCTCGCTAAACTCGCGGTTGATGTCGGCCAGTTCTTTCAGTCCGAGGATGTAATCGTCGTAGAGGTCGTCCATGTCGATGCCTTCGCAGTCGGCGCCGCCGAAGTCGAGGGCGTTTCTGACGATGTCGCGGCGCTCTTCGGTGGTGGTGTCTTTAATCAGCAGACTTTTCATAGGGGATGTTTCGTTTTATAGATGGGTTTTGGAAAATCAGGCGGCATGGTCGGAAAACGGTTATCCTTGCGGCCTGAATGCCTGAATGATGGTGCGAAGATACAAAATTCTCCGCGTTTTCTTGCCTGCATGGACCGTATAAACTAATGCTTATGTATAAACGATGTTTGCGCGATGGCGAAAAATGTGTAGGTAAGCGCCAGTGTTGCTTTACGCTGTTCTTCGGCCGAAAGCTCTTAACAGAAAATTCATGCACCGCATCATAAAATAACTTACAATGCGCTTGGATAATCCGAGATAAAAACTTAAATTTGTAATCGCAATAACGCTTTAAAACTCCATTTGACAAATATCGCGTCGTGGGGCGTTTTTGCAAGGAGAGACAATAAACCTAATCACAAATAACATTACATTCATCTCAAAATGGAAAATCAAAACAACGACAATCAGTTGAAAATCGAACTCACTCCTGAAGTGGCAGAAGGAACTTACGCTAACTTGGCCATCATCACTCACTCAAGCGCTGAGGTGGTTATGGATTTCATCCGCGTGTTGCCGGGCGTTCCCAAGGCTAACGTGAAGAGCCGCATCATCCTTGCTCCTGAACATGCCAAGCGTTTGCTCTTTGCTTTGCAGGACAACGTGAACAAATATGAGCAGGCTTATGGCACAATCAATGTTCCTGGAGCTGAACCTCAGGCTGAAGGCCGCACTGCAACTCCGTTTGGTTTGCCAGAAGGTAAGGCATAATCGAAGAGATTCGGTTAGGTAATGGTTAATCCATTACTAACACACAAGACATACACTTTATTAAAAAAGGAGCAATCCCCAGCGGGGTTGCTCCTTTTTTATGTCTGTTGCATGAGGGGAGGTGTCTTGAAAGAGGGTATCTAATGCGCCCCTTATTTGTTTTCCGCCAACTCAATGACTTCAAGGTCGCGAAACTCCTTGCCGTCGACGGTGAAGCGCACCAGCGTGCGCACCTTGTGCCAGCCTTGCAGTCCCGCTGCGCCGGGATTGATGTGGAGGCAATGGAGCGTGCGGTCGTAGAGCACCTTGAGGATGTGGGAATGTCCCGAGATGAAAAGCTGCGGCGGGCGAACAAACATTTGTCCGACGATGCTCCGGTCGTAGTGGCCAGGATAGCCGCC
>ULKL01022476.1_pt1 | contig 12891 bp, 11 predicted proteins | sample 1951161 | NCBI WGS metagenome assembly ULKL01 (sample SAMEA4835501, study PRJEB28245) | human gut metagenome | biome: gut microbiome; material: fecal sample | place: Denmark | collected 2008
TAATAATACTCGCCGTCATCATCGACTTCCATGTCCTCCAGACTCTGCTCCTTTTCGTTGGTAACGGAGGGAACCACGACAAAGGGATTTCCGATGGCATCACCTATATGTTGAATCCAAGACTCATCCTTGTTTTGCATTCGTCGCTGATAGATGGCCGCAGGGCAGATATTCAGCTCCTGAAAAGTATCACTATTCATGTCCCGTATGATGGGATTGAAAAGCCCACATAGCGTGCGCTGCTCGGTAGTCTCTTCCGTTTCCGGATTGCCGTCTTTGGAAAGGTCAGCCCAAATAAAATATTCATGGCCACATTTGAAGATTGTAGTCTTGCGCTCCTTAGTGGTCATTTTCTCGGCAGCAGCCATCAAAGCACTCATGGACGAGTAGGTCTTGGTGGTGTAGCTCTTCTGTACGCTCTGACTGATATACTCGCGCCAGTCGCGGTTGGCAGCATCATCGAAGGAATATTCAATATTCGATGTGGCTAGGTTATCCAGCCCGTCCTCGTCGTATTCCACCGAGAACGCATCTTCGCATTCGTAGGACTGTGTATCATTGGTAAGCATCTCGTTGGTGGCCATGATGCTTACCGTTTTACCGATTTCATCGAAGACGAAAGAGGCATTGAAGAACTTGCGCAGCTCATCGATGAACTTATACACCGTCCAATGAGGAAGGGCGTTCTTAATCTTCCCCGACTTGCACGCAGAGACGATGACCAGCCGGTTCCATGGCGACTGGTCGAGGTCATTACGCTTAATCGTATAGCCCTCATACTCCATCACCTTCTTCAAGACATACACCAGGTATGGGCTTACCGAGCAGTTGGTCATGTAAGCATACGTTCCGGAAGGGAACTTCACACCATTGATCTTAATCTTGCTGAATTTAGAAAGATATACCCTGTTGGCCAGAATCTCGTTTGTCTCATCGTTGATGGGACTGATGACCGCCACGTCTTTCTGACCGACGAAGTTACCGGTGGTGAGGTCGATGAACAGCATCCACTGGAACTGGTCCATGTTTGGATATCCTGTTCCGGCCTTATCATATACCGGCTTATTTATACCCGTATCGAGGACAACAGAGGGATAGTCGATTTCATCGATGAAGTGCTTCTCGAATTTCGAGTTATACTTGATTCGGCTCTTGCCTCCTACTATCTGCAGCTTCACCACATCATTGGTAATCGACGTAACCGTGCCCTTACCGCTGATGATAAGACGGTTGTCGGCATACAGCTTGCAGTCCTCAAAATCACCAACCGTCTTCTTCACGTCAAGACGCTGCACATTCTTGAAGAGCTCGCGGTTGCGTGCGATATCCATGGGGAAACTGATATCATAGGTATAAGAACCGGAGTCCTTGACAAACTGGTTCTCATACGTGACCTTTATTTTGTCGGAAGACGACGGATAGGCCGTCTTTCCGTTGAGCGAACATACTATCATGGCTATTTATTCTTTTGAATCTGGTCCCAATGTTTTTCCTGTTTCTTGAAGTTCTCCATCGACACGTTGGCCGTGATGCCACCGTCGAGGAGCGAACCAATCTTCTCCATGGTCTTCCGTGCCTGTTGCAGCGTGTCTGCCAGCTCGCTGTTGTCTGTCTGTACGTTTACCGTAGGAGCCGACACCACCGTGGCACCGCCTACGCCCATGGCACGGGTCACGTCTGATGCGGTGAGCCGTCCGACGGTGTTGTTTCGCTGTGCCACGTCGATAAGCCGGAGGGCAGGAAGCAGCTGCGGGTTGTTCACGGCGTTATGGTTGGCCACAAACTCACCCTCATGTACCACTCCTGCCTCACGCCGATAGCGATTGCCACCGGTGAAACCGCCCTCGTAATAGCCGGCCTCCTGCGCCTGTTGCTGTTTCTTGATGGTGGCAATCTGTATGGCACCGGCGGCAAGGGCAATGCCGGCAGCGATAGGAGCAAGTACGAGGTTGGCAGGATAAGGCACGCCGCTCATGGCAGAACCATAGGCAGCGATAGCGCTCATGGCCGTCTGCGCGATGGCTTGAGCGATTTCCATTTTCATCTGTTTCTTGGCATACTTAGTCTTGATCTTGGCAACCTCCTTCTGTTTCTTCTCCTCGAGCTTCTTACTCTTGGCCGAGTTGTTGCCGGCTTTCTCGATCATCTTGTCATACTTCTTCTCTGTAACCGTCACCTCGTAGTCAGACTGTGCCGAGTAGTAGGAGGACATGGACGACATGATGGGCGATATGGCATCGTAGGCAGCCTGCATCTTCGCGGATAGGCCATTGCACATATCGGCGGTGGCCTGCGACATGGCAGCCATGGCCTCTTGATGGGACACAACGCCCTGTTGTTCCATCTTCTTGATGTTGGCCAGCGTCGAGGCATAGATTGTCACGTCTGATGTATAATAGTCGCCCACTCCGGTACCCGTAGGATGGTCGTTCTCATAGTCAGCCTTGGCATTGTTCGATGCTGTTTGATAAGCCGTATTGGCGTTGCGCTTGAATTGTTCACCCTTGGAGTTGTTCAAGTTGTTCTGACTTTCTTCTTCTTCATAGTGGAGCTTGATATTGTGGAGCATCTCTTGATATTCCTGCTCCTTGATGATGCCTTTTTCATGTAGCGTATCAAGTCCATTGATTGCTATACGCTCTTGGTCTTTCACATCCTTTTGTCCCCACTGCTCACGATACTGAGAGAGGAGCTCAGCATAGTGCTGTTGCAGGTAGAGTTCATGTTCCTCTTCCTTCTGTGTCATCTCAGCCTTAGAGTCAAGCCATTCTTGCGAGCCTTCTTGTAGAACCGCTGTTCTATCCGCCATTGCCGCCATATCTATCTCGAAGAGTCTCTCATTCAACGCCTCTTCGTTATGATATATTTTCGAATTCGGATCATTGTAGTCTTCATTAGCGGAATATATTTCACGCTGATGATTTATCTCAACATCAGAAAGCAATGCCTTTTGATGGTCTTCGTGCTTTTTCTGCTCTTCCTTGGCAATCTCATCTTGCCATTGCCCATAGTCAGTACCGTATTTCTTATAGATCGCCTCCAAAGATTTATATCCATTTATGGCAATGTCATGCTGATCATTCAGATATTCAGAGTATTTCTTCTTACCTTGGGAATAGGCCATAATGTTTTGAGCCTGCTCTTTATCGGTTTTACCTTTGGCGGCTTTAATCTCCTCTTGATAAGCCTTGCGTGTTGCCGCCTTCATTTCATTTTCATGCTTCTTGGCAGCTGCTTCGGCTTTCTTCCTGGCAGTTTCTGCTGCTTTTGCAGCTTTAGCTGCTTTCTTAGGGTCAACATACGGCTTATTAGAACTCAAAGTTGATGGAGACCATTCAGGCGCGGAACCGCCGCTACCAGCGCCATTCTCCATCAACTTGTTATATGCATCGCTGACACCCTTTTTCGCCTTCATATAATCATTGATAGACTTGATTTGGTATTGTACTACTTTCAAGTTGTCACTGGCCTTCTTAGTCAAATCTACCCATTGCTGAAGCTCTTTATGCTTTTGATAGTTTTCTTCGGTTGGAATTGAGGGTCCAATCATTGCAGATCCATAGCCTGTGGTATAGACCTGATTAGTTGTAGCATTATATTTGTCCGGATGACGATTGATTTCAGCCTGCACCGCTTTCCTCGAGTTTTCATGCCGTCTAATTTCCTCTTGCAGGTCGAACTGTTTCCCCTGAAGAGCCACCATTCGGTTATATAGGGCTTGTGCCATGGCTGCGTCATTCAACCGCTCTACATATTCTTTGAGAGCCCGATTGTTGGAAGCAGTCAGCGAAGCCTCATTGCGCAAGTTGCGGTGATACCCCGGGACGATCTTCTCCAAGGCTATCATGGCATTTTTCTTCTCATTGTATGAGTAGACGTTGGAGTTAATGATGTTTGTCAATCTTTCCAATCGTGTCCTTTCTTCAGCTGTTGTCTGGTTCCTCTCCTTGATGGCATCATTTAAGTCCTTTGCAGCGGCACGAGCTTGGCGAACAGATAACAAATTGTCATGCATGGCTTTGTTATGAGCATTGATGGCCGATATTATCTTGTAGATGGCAACCCCTAAGGCTAAGACTACCGCCGTGAGTGCTGCATAAGGATTAGTTATAGAAGCAGCTCGCATTGCCAACATTGCTTCCTTAGCTTTCTTTATCTGGCCAGTAAGAAGATAATAGGCCAATTTAGCAGCAGTGATGGCTGCCGTTTTTGCCTTTAATAAAAAGGTCTCTGCTTTGTGAAGGCCGTTGACAATCACCATCAACGCAGCGTGTGCTTTTTCCTTGATATATGCGGCATTATACACTGCGGTAACAATAGCTATTGTGCTGGCCAGCGTTATAAGCGTGCCGATATGCTGCTTTGTATAGCCGATAAGTGTATACAAGCCTTTCACTATCAAGCCGCTTGCAGAAATGGTATATTGGACAACAGGCAGCAGCTCCTGACCCAAGGCGATGCTGACTTCTTTGAACTGTTTCTTTGCCATGTCCATTTTCGCCTGAACGGAAGAGTTCTGTGTATTGAACTCCTGCAGTACGCTTGTGCCGCTCGTATAAGCAGTGTTGGCGACATCCTGTGCTTTTCTAACTTGGTTCAGATGGGTGGCGACGGCGGATAAGACTCCGACAGCGCGTGTACCATCAAGATTCATGCTCTCAAACATTGGAGCGAGCTCAGCGAACCCGCCCTTGTTTTGCATACTCTGCATGAATTCCAACAGTGCTTTGTTGGCATCCTCTTTCAGAAGTTTAGAAAACTCCTTCACCTTTATGCCGGCTATAGCTGCGAACTTAGCAGGGTCCTGATACATCTTAGTGATGAGCTGTGAGAATACCGTGGCAGCGGTCTTCTCTTCCTGCATGTTCTGGTCAAGAGCCGAGGCTAAGCCCATAATCTCCTGCTGAGACATACCTGCCTGTCTGCCCACTCCGGCAAGGTCGGCGGCAAAGTCTACGATATATCCGGCATTGGCAGAAGACGATTGCGCAAGTTCGTTGACAGCAGAACCCGTAGCCAACATGGCACCACGGAGACCTTTTGTTTTGTCCTCGCCAAAGACCTGAGCAAGCTTGCCTATCTTATCCACGGCTCCCTCGCCAAGGTCGTCACCAAGTGAGACGTTGATTTTGTCCGCGGCATCAACAAATTCCTCGATATTCTTCTTGGCTGTGATTCCAAGTCGACCGGCGGCACCAGCCAACTCATTGAGTTGATCGCGGGATGTTCGAGTATTCATCTTTTTGAAATCCTCGTTCATCTCCTCGACCTGCTCTTTGGTTTGGCCTGTATATTTCTGGACGTTGACCATTGCCTGGTCCATATCAGCAAAGTCTTTGACGCATTTTCGGATAGTTACCGATAATCCGGTTATTGCACCAAGTATCTGTGTAAAAGCCCCCCAGTTTGTATTGAGGAAAGAAAAAAATCGTGACCACAAGCTTTTGGAAGTCTTTGACTCCTGATTGACATTTTGGAGTTCTTGTTTGCACCGCTTGAGCTGTTCGTTCAAAAATTTCCATTCCTGCGAATTTCTGGCCACTGCACCGCTTTTCAACTCCCTGTTGATAGCTCCCATCGTCTGACGGATTTCCTTTATAGATGATGTCTTCAGGTTGTCGAGAACATGAGACACCTTTTGAGCAGATGTCTTCATGGCACCCATCTCTTTGTTAGCTTGCTTCAGGTCTTTCTTTACCTGCTCAAACTTAGTCCAGTCGCCGGCGTTAGCGGCAGCTTCCTGCTCACTTCTGAGCCTTTTTATATCCTTCTCCAAACTTTCCAACTTGCTCTTGGCCTGTTGGTCATTGAGAAAGATTCTCGTAGTAAATGTTGAAGTTTTATCTGCCATAAAAAATGCTACTTTTAGATTTTACTCCAAAAGTAGCATTTAAAATGTAGCGGTAAAAATACGCTATTTCGCTTTTCTTGGGAAAAGAGTATCTAATCCAGCTGCCTTAATTTTTGCTTTCAATTCCCTGGTCTCTTCTCTGTTCTTTCTTACTTGTTCTTTAAGATCTTCAAAACTTTTGCAGGGTGGATTTCCTGACCCAACTTTACCGATTGCCTTAATGATTACGGCCACCAAAACAACCATTATATATATGAAGAAAATTTCTATTATCATATTCTAATCTGCTTTTCTACGGCAAATATAATGATATTTTTTGATACTTCCAAATTTTAATGGCTGTTTTTATTATTAAAATCAACAAGCTACTGAAGTTACAAATTTCCCAACGACATTGCCGCATTCCTGTTTCCTCCGTTATGCATGACCAGTGCCGTGGTATCGCCGAACATGGCAGCGAGGGCATCGGAGAGCAGACCCTGGTAGGCATCGCCATAGAACTGAGCCTCGAAGTCGTTCAGACGGTGGGTGCTATATAGGTACTTCTTGGCGAACCAGTCGCGCCGCTGGCGATGCCCCTTACCTTTGTTCCACTTCTTGCCACGCAAGAACTGCAGGCCGTTGTCGTCGTCCTTTCCGCTATTGCCACGGCGATAACCATTACCAGTACCGGCGGCCACATAGATACCATACTCCAAGAAGTGATGCTCTATGGTGGTAGGGGTACCGGGATGCAGCACACCAATAAGTGAATGATACAAGGCACCAGTATCATATACCGGCGGCGAGAACTTCATCATCTTCTCCTGCCAGAACTTCACCATGAAGTCCGTCCACCGCTGCTCGTACTGCTCACGATCCTGCTCGGTGATATTACCCCTCAGTCCATTGTCCGCTGTCATAAGTCAAATCAATTGGTTCCTCGTTCTCCACCATGAAATAGAGTCCCGTAACACCTGACATCAGATATTGCGGAAACTCATTGCTGTAGATACGCTCCACCTGCATATATTCCAGCGAATCACCGTATGTCATCTCATCGCGGTCGTGGATGAGCCGGGAGTGCATCTGCCTGAATATGGTACGGCAGATATTCAGCTGCTTCTCGCGGTCAGCCATGTCGTCGATACGGTATGGAGCGACGATGAAGACGGTATAGACATCCTTGCGAAAGAAACTCACTCCGTTGGAGAAGGTGTTCTGTGAGGTGGTATCGTCAACGAGGATATACTTGGCAGACTTGCGGAAGTCGGCCATCATGTCCTGCATGCCACCGATGCCGGAGCAGCGCCCCACCCTGAAGCCTTGCTCCGCAGCCAGTTTATTCTGCCTGCCTATCTTCTCGAAATAGTCGAAGGCATTGAAAATGGTTTCCTGTGCCATGTTATTCCACCTTGATATATTGATTATACCTGATGGTGGCGTGGGGATTGAAGTTAACAACTTTCACCTTGTAACCTTTCGTTCCCCATCGCCACCAGAGGAACTTGTGTTTGTATTCTCTATATACGAGGGTCGTCACCGAGTCGCTGACGGTATATACGAGTGTCGTGTCGGGCGGTTTCATACTTAGTGTGAAGTGGGCCCAGCGGTCGGCATACTCATAGCGGCTGTTGGTCTTTGCCTCCAGCCTGACGGTGTCGTGGATGGCGGTGCCACTCAGCTGCTGTGCCTCTATCTGCCCGAGCTTAAGCCGGAGCTCCTTGATGAGCTGTTTGTCGGCCAACTCTGTCTTATAGGTACTCCGCTCCACGGGGATGGCCGCAGAGGTGGCCACAGGGATGGTGTCGCGGATGGTGTCGTACTGGATGAGTGGCTCTATCTGTGCGTGGGCAAGCTGTATCCTAAGATTCTCCGTTTCCTGCTTGCTCTTGCGTGTGTCATGCCATGCAAGAATAACGCCAACGATGGCCATGATGACAGCGAGCAGGGATAATAGTGTGTTCTTATAGTTTTGCATACTCTTCCTCCGCATTAAAGCAAGGGCAGGCCTTCACCCACTCCGCAGGTTCTATCTTTCCGTCGTGGTTCAAATCCGGCGACAGGTCGCGGTGGCCGCAGACACGGGAGCCGGGGAACTGCTTCTTGAGTTTCCGCAGCAGGTCGGCCAGCGCTCTGCGCTGGGCCGGTGTGCGTGTGTCCTTGGGTGTCTTGCCGTCCTTGGCCACGCCGCCGACATACACCACGCCTATCGAGTTCGCGTTGTGGCCATAGACATGAGCGCCCACTTCCGAGACAGGACGGCCGGGATGGACGCTGCCGTCACGGTACACTACATAATGATAGCCGATGCACTTCCAGCCTTTGGCACGGTGCATCCTGTCAATGTCTGCCACGGTCACGTTGCGTCCTTCCGGCGTGGCCGTGCAGTGTACTACGATAAGATTAATCTTTCTCATCTTTCTTCGCTTTAGGTTGAACATACTCATCGATATAGTTCTTAACTTCTCCCCATTTGCTGTGGATGTACATGGTCACGCCGAAGATGCTACCGGCATAGACCAGGCATTGAGCCACGTACCACAGCACACTGTCCTTCACCTCATAGTGGTTAAGGAAAAAGCAGAGGAAGGTGAGCAGCACACCGCTCACCAGCATGCCCACTGCCGAGGCGTATTGTATCCATTCTTTTGTATTTCGCTGCATATTCTATTGATATTGGTCAGCACAAAGGTAACCTATAATAAGCAGCTACAAAAATACGGCACCACTGCCACCATGGGCTGTGATGCCGTACGATATTTATAGGATATGGAATGCTATTTGGTCAGGCCAAGCCACTTGCGGGCCTTGGCCGAGGCGGCATCCGCAAAGTCGCAGTATGCCTTCCATTGTTCAGCGTATTCCTCCGGCGAGGTCTGATAGTGGCGCTGCAGTGCCAGTTCCTCGCTAAGCTCATACTTCGTGCGCATGATGGCGTTGGCCACTGCGTGCAGGTCGGTAATGTCAGCGCAGTCGCGGATATAACCGCCGTCGGCTTCCTCTCCCTCATACTGATAGCCCGTAAATGTCGGAGGGGCTGTCTCGGCTCCCTCCTGCTTCTCAGGCTGATAGTTCTCGATGACGGTCTCGTTGGGATAGAGGATAGCCCTGCCATCATCATACCTCATGATACTGCGCTGCTCTGTGTAAACAGCTTTGTGTAGTTCTGCCATAGTCTTTCTTTTTATGTGAATTTAAAGAATGTCTGCCCGTTTTTACCTTGAAACTGCTGTATCACTGTAGGGCTTGGCAGATCCTCTTTCGAGAAGTCGTTCATAGCTTGGTCGATGAGAATCTTCGAGCCCGTAAAGCTGTAATATTCTGCATCTATCAATGTAGGATTGCCTTGTGCGTCCTTTACCTTCTCGAACTCATATCGTTCGATGGTCTCACCTGCCTCGTCTGTTTCCTCGATAGTCCTTAGAATCTTCTTGAAGCGAATGGCGAGGACCTTCCCTGGCTTCTGCTGCAAAACATCGTGAATGATGCCGGCGGAGTCAGGCATTCTCACGGAAACCTGCGTCTTCTCGATTTTGGAATCTTCTATCAGATAGTCCAAGAGGAAGATTTTCTTATTCCACGTATGTGGTTCACCCCCCCCCATTAACATTTGTTAATATTTTGCAGATTGTTGAGAATTTCACTTTCTGCTGTGCCACCATCCCTTGAAACGGTGCTTTCACCCGTTTGTTCTTGATGATTTTTCCTAATGATTTTTCCATTCCTATAGTTTTGAAAAGATGAATACAGTTTGCGTGCTTGGCATATCCAAGGCGTGAAGCCTGGGCAATTCTGACCTCCTCCTCGCTCCTTCCTTTCTTGAAGAGTCTGGCCACGTGTCTGCACAGGTCCTGCTTGTTACGCTTCCCAAGCATCACCCTGTCATGATAGAAGACATACCCAATGATACGTATCCCTGTCCATGTTGGCCTTACCGCATAGTCTTTGTTGACGATGACGTGATAGTCACGTGCCAGGATCATGATGGCCAGCGTTTTCACGATACCGAGGACGGCCTTGTCAGAGTGTCGGATGATGATGTTATCAACGAAACGAGTATATAACGGCAGGCCCCTGGCGACGTATTCCCGAAATTTCTCAGCAAGAAAGGCCGGTCCCCTGCAAAGGTCCTCATAGTCTTCCTGCGTGGACGCATTGATGATTCGAGCCTCGATGTACTTACGAGTCCATAAGTCGAGTTTATCATTATCCTTACCAATGTCGAAGAACCGCATTGCCAGACGGTCGAAGTCTGCAAGGTACAGCTGTCCGAAAATCTGGGAGACCTTAATACCGAGCGGTGCACCATTGGTGTAGCTGTCCACCACCTTATACAAGATTCTTTGCAGTCTGCCTGGTTTCACCTTGCGTGAAATCTGACGTTTCAGAATTGCATGATCCATCAGTGGAAAATAATGATGGGCATCCATAGAAAGGTAATACATACAGTCATCCTGCGAATGGGCGAAGAGCTCATTACGCAGAGACCGCAGCAGTGCCTTCTGTCCCATGTTCGGCCTGACGGCAGGCACCTGCCATGCGATATAGTCATACAGACTCCTTTCGTATGGCCGTACGGCTGCAGCCTCCAGAACATGGTCATCTATTGGAGCCTTCGCAAGTTTTCGCGGCTTCCTCTCAAAAACATGTTTCTCTATATAAGGAGAAGGCTGCCACGTCTCCTTTTTCAATTCATCAAGCACACGTTCAAGATTCCTTTGCAGGTTACGCTCGTAACTACGGATGTTTCTCCGGTGGGTCTTACCGTCGGAAAAACTGTCCCATGCGCCTTGGATATTATCTAAGGTGGCATCCTCTCCCATGTCATGTATTCTTCTCATGATGGGTCTTTGGATTACTACTAAAGTCGGGATCTTGGTCGGGGTCTGTGAAGCATTTGCTTCGTGTGTCTGCAATACCTGCACGACGGGTATGACGCTCACGCTATAGGCTACGAGTCTCGCCGCCATCTTTCGATGTGTTTTCCCAATGGGGAAGGTTCGTTCCTCGTCTCAGAATAGTATTGTTGAGGGCAGCCCCGTTGTTCACCCTGGCATTCCCGGGACCATTGTTGCCATTGAGACAGCCAACGCCCGCATTGCCGCCATTGTTCGCAGTGCCGAGAGCCAAAAGGCCGCGAAGGCCGGAGCTAAGGAATTCCACCTACAAGATGAATTTTCAACTTGCGGTTGCAAAATTACAACTTTTTTGTGAAACAACATGTCAAAGAACGATTTTTATTTCAATGTTTGTTTTAAATATTGCAATAAGCAGAAAAGGTTTTCAACCCCTTCCGGCTTCGCCGCCCCTCATAAAATCGGGGCGGAGCCGTGCCTTGGGGGCACGGCTTGTTTGCTTTGTTTCCCCAAGGCCGCGGCTGTCCGCCTTGTCCCCCTATTCTTGCCAGAATGGCTCTGTGTCCCAGTCTTCCGCTGCTTCGCAGAGGGCAGCCCCAGCGTTCACCCAGGCATCCCCGGGACCACTGCCGCCATGGAGACAGCCAACGCCCGCAAGGCCGCCATCGCCCGCAGAGCCGAGAGCCAAAAGGCCGCGAAGGCCGGAGGTAAGGCCGTTATGATAGAATCCGTCAGCGAAGAAAGTCGATTCACTTCCGCCGAACAGCGTCGGGAACATCAGCAGGCCTTTCTGACTCATCTTCTTTCCGAAGTACCATCCTTCTGTCATGGCCGGTATGGTTCCCAGCTGACGCATGCCCGACGTGGTATCGGTAACGACTGGTGTCTTATCCCAGATGCGTTGTGCGAAGACGTTGATAGTCTTGTCGGCGTTGTATATGATGTTGCAGCCGTGCAACATTATCCAGAGGTAATGATAAAAGTTCTTCAGTCCGTAGAAGCACGGGATATTCTTAATAGTGAGTTTCACCGTGCTGCCATCCTTGACATCATAGCTGAACACGCCTGTGGCATCGCCCTTATCGGCAAGAGCATCGATGTCAAGCGTAGCATATTGATTGCCGAACGATGTATTCACATTATCTACGCCCATTCCAAGACCGCCCTGACGCAGTCCGTCTTTTGTCAGTGTCGCATTATAAGGTGCCTGTATGTTGCGGTTGTGGAAGATGATTCGGCAGAGCATGCCGATGACATAGATTACCGGGAACATCGACGCTCCCCACCTGTCACCATTCTTCTCAGCGTATTTCTGCAAGTTGTTCTCTGGAACATTCACAACCGGCTTACCAAGCTGCGTATTCCAGGCAGCATCGTTGTCCGCCACATTGTTGCCGCCACGGTACTGCGCCGTGCGGTTGCAGTAGCTTACAAGGATATTGTTCGTACGGTCGAGTGCCGATGCTCCGGCACAGGCAGTACTGAATACCGGAATCTTATAGTTCCAGCGTCCTGAGATAGGTGCTGTCGATACAGCCTCGTAGTCGTATGTCTCATCTTCCCAAAAGGCATAGTAGAAAGGAATTCCTGTACCCCACTGGTAATGACCCATACTGCCGTCGAGCTTCGCCGCTCCGCCATCTGCGAACTTGAAATGGCTGTCTGAGTCGAGCTTGCGGCGTGAGTGGTCATTCTTTACCAGGTAGCCGCCAAGTCCAAGGATGCTTGGCAGTTGAGCGAGCATCTGCAGGTCGCCTATCGGCTCACCCTCCGGCGATGCGCTGTCCTTGCGCCACCGGCATCCACAATAAGGTATCTTACTCTGTACATCAGAGATGCGGACATATCCCGTCTTCTGTGCTGCCGGGTCATAGCCCAACATCCGGATATTCGCATTGATATTGGCGAAATCCTCAATCTCGTTAATTTTTGTTGCGTCCATATTTTAAGTATTATACATTATAGCTAAAAGTGAGTGTAGTTCTACTCATGATACCCCACCTGGTATGTTTCTCGTTATTGTAGGTAATCGGCAATCCCATTAGATGGACGACACCCCCTACGAAGTTGATATTGGCATAGCCGTTGAAGTGCCCAGTCATTCCTGCATCGCCCTCTCCGATCAGATAGGCCCCTCCACTCTTGACAGTTATACTGGCAGCTCCGCTTCTCGTGGAAGGGGCATTATTGCCAGCCATGATG
>ULKL01009040.1_pt1 | contig 12543 bp, 9 predicted proteins | sample 1951161 | NCBI WGS metagenome assembly ULKL01 (sample SAMEA4835501, study PRJEB28245) | human gut metagenome | biome: gut microbiome; material: fecal sample | place: Denmark | collected 2008
ACTGATAGAAAGCTTTCTTGATGTCGTTGGCCGAGCGGGTGGCAGTGCCGACATAGTCGAGATAGTCAGCCGCAACCTGCAACTGCTTGCTGTTCTCACGGCCCACAGGGAAGACGAGCGAGAGATCGAAGAGGTCGTCAGTCGTGTTCTGCTTGTAGAGCACCTCGGCGCCGTTCTTCATCTTACCCTTGCTCAGATCCTTGTTGAAGTCGATGAACTGTGGCTGGATAGGCTCCGGCTTGCTGTTGACAACGGCGGTGAGGAAGTCGCTGTGCTTGTCGTTGTTCGTGGGTATCGGCGTGATGTGCGGCTTCTCAATCTTGTGGATCGTCGTGTCGTTGCCGAGACGCTTGTAGACACAGACATAGTTGTCAAGGAAGTGACGGCGGGCGAAGTCCACGATCTGCTCTTTGGTGATCTTCGACATACGGTCGAGTTGCCCCACGACATGCTGCCAGCTCTCGCCATTGATGAAGGCATCCTTCATCATCTCGGTGCGGTTGCGGTTACTGCTCAGGCCGCGCAGCATATTAAGTTTCTTGTTGGCAAGGACAGCCTTCATCAGGTTCTCGTCAAACTCTCCACGTTTGAGTTTCTCTATCTCGGCAAGCATGAGGTCACGCACCTCTTCGAGCTTCTGTCCCTGCTTGGGCTCTCCCTCAGCGATGAACGTGGTGTAGTCGGCCAAGCCTTCCACGCCGGTACCGGCACTCATCACCTTCATCGGTTGGTTGAGGTCGACATCCATGAGTCCGGCCTTGCCGTTGGAAAGGAGATCAGAGATGAAGCTCAGCGTGTCGGACTGGTCAGAAGCGGCCTTGTCAAACTTCCAGCCGAGTATCACGTTCTCGGCTTCCTGTCCAACAACAGTGGTGTCGACGTGCTGCTTCAGGTCTGCGACAGGCGCATACTCGGGTCGTGAAAGCGTCGTGCTTGGTTTCCAGGAGCCGAAATACTTGTCGATGGTGGCCACGGCCTTGTCGGGATCGAAGTCACCTGCCAGGCAGATGGCTACGTTGTTGGGCACGTAGTAGCGATGGAAATAGTTTTTGATGTTGACGATACTCGGATTTTTCAGGTGCTCCTGCGTACCGATGGTAGTCTGTGTACCATAAGGATGAGTAGGGTAGAGCTTCTTCCCGAGTGCTGTCCACTCCTTGTTGCCGTCGCTGGAAAGGCCAATGTTGTATTCTTCATACACAGCTTCCAGCTCCGTGTGGAAGCCACGGATGACCATGTTTTGGAAGCGGTCTGCCTGAATCTTTGCCCATGTGTCGATTTCGTTGTTGGGGATGTCCTCCTGATAACAGGTGACATCGTTGCTCGTGTAAGCGTTGCTGCCTTCAGAGCCGATGGATGCCATCATTTTATCGTACTCGTTGGGGATGTTGTACTTGGCAGCGAGTTGCGATAGCGAATCGATTTTCTCGTACCAACGCTTCCGTGCTACGGGGTCGGTAATGTGGCGGTATTGCTCAAACCGGTTCTCGATGGAGTCGAGAAGTGGCTGCTCGGCAGCGAGATTTGATGTGCCGAAGTGGGTCGTGCCCTTAAACATCAGATGCTCGAGATAGTGAGCCAGACCGGTAGTCTCCTTCGGATCGTTGCGTGAACCGGTGCGCACGGCGATGTAGGTCTGCAGCCGTGGCTTTTCCTTGTTCACGCTGGTGTACACTTTTAGACCGTTGGGGAGCGTATAGATGCGTGTCTGCATCGGATCGCCCTTCACGGTCTCGTAGTGATAGCTCTGTGCCCACGTGGCTGTGACAAGCAGCGAGAGAGCCGAGAGCATGATAGTTTTACAATTCATCATAGTATTTGTTTTACTCAAAATATTGATTATTCTGATTAGTTTTCTCTTTTGCCGGAGATCTTGAAAACGGCGATTAGGCTACTGTTCTTCAAAGTCTGTCTCTTTGTCGAGACTGCTCAGGAAGTTGTCGAGAACACACTGCTCGACGTCACCCATACGGAACTCTTTCTCGGCGTCTTTTCTTATTTCATTGATCCAAGCACGCCGGGCTTGAACATAGTCGTCGTGGATGCGTGCCGCGTCCTCTAAGGTCAAGGTGGCAAGTCCGTAATAGTCGAGTATCAAACGGTAGGTCCAGACCCACTGATAGTCGCGATAGTGAGTGTGAATGTCGTGGAAACGCTCGTTGACCTTGTCCACAGTGTCCAATACGCCTTGCTTAATATCGTCGGCAAGCCGCTGTTCCTCCGATTCTGGCAACAGCAGTCCCGACAAGTCGGCCCAGTCACCAAGCCCTGTGTCGGTCGTTGGGGCAGAGAGGGTGGGGTCTACCTTGAGTCTCCGCTTGATGACGGCACCCATATAGATGCGCAGTGCTACATCATAGTATTTGATTCCTTTTTGCAGAGAGGTGCTTTTGATGACATATTCATGGAAGTTATAGCTCGACACATCCTCACCGGAAGCGTGGCGCAGGTCTTCAAGAATCTTTTTGCCTTTGACGATTTCCTGCACGGTGAACGGCGAGAGCCAGTCGAAGTTGACAATGCTCAGCTGAGCGCCTGCAGGGCGCATGTCGCGCTTGGGCCACTTGCGGATGTCGCGATAGAGTCCTACTGTGGTGATGTTGCGGCCGGGCGAGAGATACATCGTGTCGCCGTAAGCAATGAGGTAGGAGAAGGGAAGGTTGCGCGTGTCGGGATGATGCATGAGCTTGCCAAAGCAGACGCTGAAGGCACCAATGGTAGCAGGCATGAGCAGATAAGCGCCACTCGCTGTCTTTGTGCCACGTTCCAAAATACCCCAGTGCATCGGTCCCATCTTGTAAGCATGGTTGGAGAAATTGGTAGCCGAACCGGCATTGTAGAAACTAAACTGTGCGCCGATGAGCAGGCTGCTCTTATGGTGGCTGGCGGTAAACGGACCACAGAAGGCTGCGCAGGCCTCGCCGTTGCTCATATAGCAGTTGGCAAAAAATACGCTGGCCGAAGCCGTGAAGCCATTGCTCAGCTGACAAGCCTCACCAACAAAGCAGTCCTGCATCTTCACAGAGTTGATAATGCTGGAGCCATAGTTGATGATGGAGTTCTCACAGATGACGCCTGTACCAATATATACGTTGGCCTGTGGCGTGGAGATAATCGTACAGTCGCTCAGCCGGGAGGCACCGTTAACCTCACAGTCGTCACCGATAACGGTATTGGTGATCTCTTTGGTGTTGATGATCTTCACACGATTGCCTAAAATACCATGGTCGGGCAATGTCACTCTGATGTATTCGCGTATCATCCGCCGCAGGCTGTCCTTCAGCTCTTTGTCGTGGGCATGCTTCACCATGAAGGCAGCTGCCTGACTATTGAGGCGGTCAAAGAGCAGCACATTACCCTCGCCGACCTCGTTGAGCACGGAGATGAGATTGCCTTCGCCATAAGTGGCACCCTCGGTTGTTTCGAGAGTACTGATATTAGAGATGTAGCAGCCATCGCCAATGGTGTAGTTGTTGATGTAGTTTCCTACATTCTCTATCAGGCAGTTGTCGCCGATAGCGACATTGCGCAATGTGGCATTGAAAATGCCCGTATGCTTATAGAAATCCTTCGACACTTCGATGCTGGTCTCGAAGACGCCTAACGTAATCTTGCCATAGAACATCACACGGCGCAGAAACGTAGGCTGGAAGTCTTCGTCGACCTGTATGTTGCTCCAGTCCTCAGCCCAGCAGCCTTGGTCTTCAAGGATCGTGATCTCTGTATCTGACAGTGTTCTCATGCTCGTTGATCGTTTAATGTTGATTCATCTTCCATCCTTCTTCCTTCCATTCTACGACTGATACACATGCCATCAATCGTCACTCATCTCAGGATAGAGAAAGTCGTTATAAGGATATTTCTGCACATGCAGCTCACGCACACGCTTATAGAGCACGTCGCGCATCTCGTCGATGTTTTGCTTCTCACGCGCTGAGATAAACAGACAATCGTCACCTAAGCGTGCCATCCACGTCTTCTTCAGATCGTCGAGTGTGCGGTTTTCCTTTGTCGGTGGGGTAAGGTCATCAGGATCTTTTTCTACCCAGTGGTAATTGTCGATCTTGTTAAACATGATGATCGTGGGCTTGTCTGAGCATCCCAGTTCCTTGAGCGTCTGGTTGACCACTTCTATCTGCTCCTCAAAGTCGGGATGAGAGATGTCAACGACGTGAACCAGCAGGTCTGCTTCACGCACCTCGTCGAGCGTAGACTTAAAGGAATCTACCAAATCGGTAGGCAGCTTGCGGATAAACCCTACGGTGTCGGCCAGCAGAAACGGCAGGTTGCCGATGACAACCTTTCGCACAGTGGTGTCGAGGGTGGCGAAGAGCTTGTTCTCAGCAAAGACCTCACTCTTGGCCAACAAATTCATGATCGTAGACTTACCGACGTTGGTGTAGCCCACAAGAGCCACACGGATGAGCCGTCCACGGTTTTTGCGCTGTGTGGTCTTTTGTTTGTCGATCTCTTCCAACCGCTTTTTCAGCAAGCTCATACGGTTGAGGATAATTCGGCGGTCCATCTCGAGCTGGGTCTCACCCGGTCCACGCAGTCCCACTGAGCCTTTTCCACCACCGGAACCGGAGCCACCGCCCTGACGTTCCAAGTGAGTCCATAGTCGTTGCAGACGTGGCAGCATATAACGGTATTGCGCCAGCTCCACCTGCGTCTTTGCGTTGGCGGTCTGTGCGCGCATGGCGAAAATGTCAAGAATCAACGACGTACGGTCGAGAATCTTCACGTGCAGTTCGTTTTCTATATTGCGTATCTGCTTGGCACTGAGCTCATCATCAAAGATGACCATACCGATCTCACGGTCGTTCTCTTCCTCTTCGTGGATATATTGCTTGATTTCCTCGAGTTTACCCTTTCCCACATAGGTGACAGCACTCGGTCCACCCACACGCTGCGTAAAGCGCTTCACGGTGACAGCACCGGCTGTGTCGGCGAGAAATTCCAGTTCGTCGAGATATTCCTTGGTCTTTGCCTCATCCTGCTGGGGGGTGATAAGTCCCACCAAGACAGCAGTCTCAGCCTTTACCTCAGAAATAACAAATTCCTTCATATTATAATATAATGTGTATACGTTAGTGCAAATGTACGCTATTTCCACCACATCTGCAAATTTTATAAGTAAAAATAGAAATAGGAATAGGCTATTGTATCAAATTCTTCATCATTCGTTTCATTTGCTCTTGCTATAAAGTTAAAAGGACAAAAAAACATTTGTAAATGATTCGAAAATATTACCTTTGCAAATATAAAACGACTCAAAAACACGAAACCGAAGTACCCTTCGGTCTCTAATAACCAACCTGAATCATGAGCAAACAATATCTTTTAGGATTCGACGTAGGCTCCAGCAGCGTGAAAGCATCACTTGTCGACGCTGAGACAGGAGCAATGGCTGCCACAGCCTTCTTCCCTGAACACGAAGCTCCTATCAAGGCTGTCAAGCCGGGATGGGCAGAACAAAACCCACAGATGTGGTGGGACAATGCCAAACTGGCTTTACAGAAGATCATGGCTGAGACAGGTGCAAAAGGAGAAGACATCAAAGCTATCGGTATCTCTTATCAGATGCATGGCCTCGTGGTCGTGGACAAAGAACTCAAACCCTTGCGTGATGCCATCATCTGGTGCGACTCCCGTGCCGTTCCCTATGGAGAACGTGCCTTCAACGACCTCGGAAATGATTATTGCCTCCAGCATCTGCTCAACTCTCCCGGCAACTTCACGGCAGCCAAACTGGCGTGGGTGAAGGAAAACGAACCGGAAGTCTTTGACCATATCTATAAGATCATGTTGCCAGGAGACTATATCGCCATGCGTCTCAGCGGCGAGCCAAACACCACTATCGGCGGACTGAGTGAGGGCATCCTTTGGGACTTCGTGGAGAAGAAACCTTCCGAGAAGCTGATGGATTACTTTGGCTTCCCTCACGACATCCTGCCTGACATTGTCCCGACCTTTGCCGTACAAAGTCAAGTCTGTGAATCGGCAGCGAAAGAACTTGGTCTGAAGGCCGGCACGCCAATCAGCTATCGTGGTGGCGACCAGCCCAACAACGCGCTGAGCCTCAATGTTCTTCAGCCTGGCGAGATTGCTTCTACCGCAGGAACCTCCGGCGTCGTCTATGGCGTATTGGGAGAAATCGGCTACGACAAGAAATCAAGAGTGAACACTTTCGCCCACGTCAACTATACACCAGAGCAGACTCGCCTCGGCGTCTTGCTTTGCATCAATGGCACCGGCATTCTCAACGCGTGGGTACGACGCAATATTGCACCAGAGGGAATGAGCTATCAGGACATGAACGCCATGGCTGACACTGTGCCCATCGGCAGCGACGGCCTCACTATTATTCCTTTCGGCAATGGTGCCGAGCGTGTCTTGGAGAATAAGGAAATCGGTTGCTCTGTCCATGGATTGAACTTCAATACCCACACTCGTGCCCATCTCATGCGTGCCGCACAGGAAGGTATTGTCTTCTCATTCTGCTATGGTATGGAGATCATGCGGCAGATGGGCATGAAAATCAACAAGATCCATGCTGGGCGCGCCAATATGTTCCTCAACCCAATGTTCCGCGACACACTCGCCTCCACCAGTGGCGCAACCATCGAACTCTATGAAACCGACGGCAGTATGGGTGCAGCGAAAGGTGCCGGCATCGGCTGCGGTTTATATAAGAGCGCGGAGGAGGCATTCGCGTCGCTCAAGAAACTGGCCGTCATCGAGCCGGATGAAAAGCATGAATCTGAGTATCTCGACGCTTACGCAAGATGGAAGGATGTGCTCGGACGCGCTAAGAACGCATAGACCTGCCCCTCAAGACAAAGATCGATCACGTTTTAAAGCATAGGTAAAGATGGCGTAAAGCTATCCTCTGCCATGAAGATGACATACATCTGACTATCATTATCATATCGGTCGGGAGATTTGTCGTAGCCCCTTGAGCAAGGCAAATCTCCCAACTTTGCTTTTGCTATCATCAGCCTTTTAACGTTTTCTAATTGTAATTTCTCGTTAAAAGCCATATGATTTACTCAAAAATTAGTAACTTTGCACATCCAATATTTTAACGTACGGAATAATATGGCTGAAACAAAAGAAATTAAGACTGCGCTTATCTCCGTTTTCCATAAGGATGGACTGGAGGATATCCTTGCTAAGCTTCATGAGCAAGGGGTGAAATTCCTTAGCACAGGTGGTACTCAAAAGTTCATTGAAGGCTTGGGCTATCCATGCCAGAAGGTGGAAGACGTGACTACATATCCGTCTATCTTGGGCGGTCGCGTCAAGACATTGCACCCGAAGATCTTTGGTGGCATCCTTGCACGTCGCGATAATACCGGAGATCAGGAGCAGATGAAGGAATACGATATACCTGCCATCGACCTGGTCATTGTGGATCTCTATCCTTTTGAGCAGACTGTCGCCAGCGGAGCTTCCGAGCAGGACATCATCGAGAAGATCGACATCGGCGGCATCTCTCTCATCCGTGCCGGTGCAAAGAACTTCAAAGATGTGGTCATTGTGCCCAGTAAAGCAGAATATCCGTTGCTCCTTGACATCCTCAACAAGAAAGGTGTAAAGACAGATATCGAAGACCGCAAGATGTTTGCAGAGCATGCTTTCGGTGTGAGCAGCCATTACGACACGGCTATTCATAACTGGTTTGCAAAGAAATAATCATTCAAGAATCAATAAATAAGAAATGGGATTCTTTTCATTCATTCAGGAAATCGCCATGGACCTTGGCACTGCCAACACCATTATCATCAGTGATGATAAGATTGTTGTTGACGAGCCATCGGTAGTGGCTCTTGACCGTCGCACTGACAAGATGATCGCCGTCGGTGAGAAGGCTAAGATGATGTACGAAAAAACACACGACAACATACGCACGATCCGCCCACTCCGTGACGGCGTGATCGCTGACTTCACAGCTTGTGAGCAGATGATGCGTGGCTTGATCAAGATGGTACACACAGGCTCCCGTCTGTTCTCGCCGTCTTTGCGCATGGTCATCGGCGTACCTTCCGGTTCCACAGAAGTGGAGCTTCGTGCTGTCCGCGACTCTGCTGAGCATGCCGACGGACGCGATGTCTACCTGATCTTCGAGCCAATGGCAGCCGCTATCGGCATTGGTATCGACGTGGAAGCACCGGAAGGCAACATGATTGTTGACATAGGCGGTGGCTCTACCGAGATCGCTGTGATCTCTCTCGGCGGCATTGTGAGCAACAACTCCATCCGTATTGCTGGTGACGACCTTACGGCCGATATCCAGGAGTACATGAGTCGCCAGCACAACGTAAAGGTTTCCGAGCGCATGGCAGAACGTATCAAGATCCATGTAGGCTCTGCTCTGACCGACTTAGGCGACGAGGCTCCCGAGGACTATATCGTGCACGGACCAAATCGTATCACCGCCCTGCCGATGGAAGTCCCCGTCTGCTACCAGGAAATCGCACACTGCCTGGACAAGACGGTGGCCAAGATCGAGAATGCAGTGCTCTCTGCTTTGGAGTCCACTCCACCGGAGCTCTATGCCGACATCGTCAAGAATGGCATCTATCTCACAGGCGGCGGTGCTTTGCTGCGCGGTCTTGACAAGCGTCTGCAAGACAAGATCAACATTCCATTCCATATTGCCGACGACCCACTCCACAGTGTGGCCAAAGGTGCAGGTATTGCCCTGAAGAACGTCAACAGATTCTCATTCTTGATGAGATAAAAGTTATCCATGCGCAACTTAGTAGAATTTCTTGCCAAACATAATCACTGGTTTGTCTTTTTAATTCTGGAAGTGTTCAGCCTGATACTGTTGTTTCAATACAACAGCTATCAAGGCAGCGTATGGTTTTCTACGGCAAACGCAGCAGCGGGAAAGCTGCTCAGTTGGGAAGCTGACGTAGAGTCTTTCCTCTCCATGTCCAAAGCCAACCAAGAGCTCACCCAGCGCAACCTCTATCTCGAGCAGCAGGTGAAGACCTTGTCAAAGCAGCTTACCGATGCTACCAAAGACTCCAATTGGGTACGTCGCAATCAGCTTGACATATTAAAAGGCTATCACCTCATCCCTGCTCAAGTCGTGAGCAACTCCATCGACCGCCACGATAACCTTATCACCATTGACAAAGGTAGTCTCGACGGTGTAAAGAAGGACATGGGCGTAGCCTGTGGAACAGGTGTGGTGGGTATTGTCTATTTAGTGTCGCCCCACTATTCCGTCGTCATCCCGGCGTTGAATACCGAGTCAAACATCAGTTGCCAGATCAGAGGGCGTGGCTATTTTGGCTATCTGCGTTGGTATGGAGGCAACAGCAAGTTGGCCTACGTTGAGGACGTGCCGCGCCATGCACGCTTCCGACTGTATGAATGGGTAGAGACGAGTGGCTATTCCTCTGTCTTCCCCCCAGGCATTGCCGTAGGAAAGATACTCCATGTCTACAACTCTCCAGACGGTATTTCCTACCGTCTGCAAGTGGAATTGTCGACTGACTTTGGCAAGTTGCGTGATGTCTGCGTCATTGACAACAAGCCAGTATTGGAAAGACTTGACGCACTGCGTGCCGCACAAGACTCGTTGAAACCGAAAGAAGACAAATAGAAATGAACATAGACTTTCTGAAAAGGCTGTTGCTTTTTGTTGTGCTATTGCTCGTACAGGTGCTTGTGCTCAACCACATCCATCTGTTCGACTATGCTACGCCATTGTTATATATCTATTTTGTCATCAGCTTCAACCGTAACTATCCCAAATGGGCCATACTGGTGTGGAGTTTTCTCTTAGGTTTAAGCATCGACATCTTTGCCAACACTCCTGGAGTGGCGGCGTCGTCGATGACTCTGCTTGGACTGCTTCAGCCGTATGTGCTGGAGCTTTTCATGCAACGTGACAGCGACGAGACACTGCAGCCAGCTATCTTTACCATGGGAATGCCTAAGTACGTCTACTTCTCATTGATCCTGACGTTTATCTACTGTATAGTGTTCTTCACGGTGGAGATGTTCTCATTCTTCAACTGGGGTCAGTGGATTTTGTGTATCATCACCAGCACGGCTCTCTCTGCTGTGCTCATCCTTGTAGTGGATAATTTGCGCAAGAAGGCTTAAACTACGCGATGGCGAGTGAAGCCCGGAAGGACTGTAGGTATGAAAGATTATAACCTGGAAAATCGGAAACTGGTCATTGGCGGTATTGCTATCGTCATAGTGGTCATTTATATCTTGCGATTGTTCACGATTCAGCTTCTGAGCGATGACTATCGCAAGAGTGCCGACTCCAATGCATTCCTCAAGCAGGTGGAGTTTCCCTCACGTGGTGTCATCCGCGACCGCAATGGTAAGCTGTTGGTCTATAACCAGCCGGCGTACGACATCATGGTCGTGATGAACGAAGAGAAGGGTCATCTCGACACTTTGGACTTTTGTGAGACCTTAGGTATCACAAAGGACTATTTCATCAAACGCATGAACGATATCAAGGACCGCAATAAGAATCCAGGCTATTCGCGGTTCACTCAGCAGTTGTTCATGAGCCAGATCGACGACAAAGACTTCAGCGTCTTTCAGGAGAAGATGTTCCGCTTTCCAGGCTTCTCCATCCAGCGTCGTACCATCCGTCAATACGAATATCCCTATGGTGCCCACGTCTTAGGCGATGTCGGTGAGGTTTCTCAAGCCGACATCGACGAGGACTCTTATTATCAGCCCGGCGACTACATCGGAAAATTGGGCGTTGAGCGTAGCTACGAAAAGGATCTCCGTGGTGAGAAAGGCGTGAAGATTCTTCTCCGTGATGCCCATGGACGTATCCAGGGAAAATACCAACATGGCAAATACGACCGTCGTCCCGTAGCCGGAAAAGACCTTACGCTGGGTTTGGACATCCGCCTTCAGGCACTTGGCGAACGTATGCTGGAAGGCAAGATCGGTGCTATTGTCGCTATCGAACCGAGCACCGGGCAGGTGCTATGCATGGTTTCCTCTCCTTCCTACGACCCACGTCTGCTGGAGGGAAAGCTCCGCAACAAATACCATCGAGCTCTTTCGAAAAACGTATGGAAGCCTTTGCTCAACCGTGCTATCATGGGACAATATCCTCCAGGCTCTACGTTTAAAACCGCTCAAGGCCTGACATTCCTTACTGAAGGCATTATCAACACTCATACACAATACCCCTGTCACCATGGCTTCTCGTACAAGGGCTTGCATGTAGGTTGTCATGGACACCCCTCGCCCTTGGCGATCATTCCAGCCATCAGCACGTCCTGTAACGGCTTCTTCTGTTGGGGACTCTATCACATGTTTGCCAACAGAATGAAATACCCCAAGGTGCAGATAGCCATGAACACATGGCGTGACTACATGGTCAGCATGGGCTTCGGCTATAAGTTGGGCATAGACCTGCCGGGTGAGAAGCGAGGGCTCATTCCTAATGCCGCCTTCTACGACAAAGCCTACCATGGTTCTTGGAATGGCTTGACCGTCATCAGTATCGCTATCGGTCAGGGTGAGGTCAACCTCACACCGTTGCAGATTGCCAATCTCGCCTCGACGATTGCCAACCGCGGCTATTACTATATCCCCCACGTCGTGAAAGATGTCAAAGGTGGAAGCATCGACAAGAAATATTATCAGCGTCATTACACCAAAGCCGCCCCTTGGGCTTACAACGTTATCGTCGCCGGTATGCGTTCGTCTGCCATGGGTGGAACGTGTAAACACTTCTCCACACTCAACTTCCCCGCCTGTGGTAAGACAGGAACAGCCCAAAACCGTGGACAAGACCACTCGGTGTGTATGGCCTTCGCCCCTATGGACAAGCCGAAGATCGCTTTGGCCGTGTATGTGGAGAATGGTGGTTTCGGTGCTGACTTTGCCGTACCTATGGCCACTGTGTTGATGGATCAATATATCAATGGTAAACTCTCTCCGGCCCGCGCCCGCGAAGCCGACGAGTTGCAGAAACGTAGAATCGCTTATGGCTCAAGAAACAGATAAACAACCCGGAATACTCCGGAGTCTCGACTGGTGGACGATTGGCATCTACCTGGCACTGTTGGTCTTCGGTTGGATCAGCGTCTGTGGTGCGAGCTACACCTATGGCGAGACCGACATCTTCAGTCTGAGTACCCGTTCGGGTATGCAGGTCGTATGGATAGGAACGTCATTGATGCTGGGCTTTATCATTCTCATGCTCGATGATCGTTTCTACGACACGTTTGCCTACGTCATCTACGGACTGTTCATGGTACTGCTCTTCTTGACCATCTTCAATCCTCATGAGATCAAGGGCTCACGATCGTGGCTGGTATTGGGGCCGCTGCGACTACAGCCGGCAGAGTTCGCGAAGTTTGCCACAGCGTTGGCGTTGGCTAAGCTGATGAGCACGTACGGCTTCACCATGCATCAGCTCAAGCACTTCATGGCAGCCTGCGCATTGGTTTTCCTGCCCGTGCTGCTCATCATCGGACAGCGTGAGACGGGTTCTGCATTGGTCTATCTGTCTTTCTTTCTGATGTTTTA
>ULKL01001960.1_pt1 | contig 12301 bp, 10 predicted proteins | sample 1951161 | NCBI WGS metagenome assembly ULKL01 (sample SAMEA4835501, study PRJEB28245) | human gut metagenome | biome: gut microbiome; material: fecal sample | place: Denmark | collected 2008
TTGTCAACGCCGTAGCTCAAGATTTCCTTTTCCACCTTGCCCTTGATGCCGTTGCCCGCAGCGATGGCTTCGAGCTGAACGCCGAGCTGGTTGGCCAGTTTGCGGCCTTTGGTGAGGAGTTCAAAAGACACTTCCTCAACCGTGTATTTATCGATTTCGCAATAAACGAATACGTTGTTCATAATGTTGTATTATCCAATTGTGTGGCTGTCTAACAATTCTTTAACCAAGCCTTCCACGTCGGCATCGGAGCCCGTGAGGCGCTTGCTTTCCTTCGCTTTGAACACGATGTTCTGAACGGCCTTCACCTTCGTTGGCGAACCGGCCAAGCCGCACTGGCTAACGTCGCCGTCAACATCGGCAACGCTCCATTGCGTCACGGTCAAATAAGGCTTCTTGTCGTATTCTTCAGCGTGTGGTATATCGGCGGTGCGTTCCATCGGCGCCGTTGCACGCTTGTATTTCATCATCAGTTTGGCGTTACGCGGGCGGCATGGTGCAGCGTTGCCGTTCACGGTGAGGAGAATGGGTAGCGGTGCTTCCACGCGCTCAATACCTCCATCGATGGTGCGTGTCACGGTGATTTTGCCATTTTCAACGCTGTCGACGCTGGTCACGTAAGTCACTTGGTTGAGGTCGAGTTTCTGAGCCACCTGTGGTCCCACTTGCGCCGTGTCGCCGTCAATGGCCTGGCGTCCGCCGATAACGATGTCGGGCATGCCGATTTTCTTGATGGCTGTTGCCAAAGCATAGCTGGTGGCCAACGTGTCGGCGCCAGCAAAGGCGCGGTCGCTCAGCAAGTAGCCGTTGTCAGCACCGCGATAGAGTCCTTCGCGAATGACATCGGTGGCGCGGGGAGGTCCCATCGTGAGAATACTAACCGTTGAACCAGGATTCTGTTCCTTCAATCGCAAAGCCTGCTCAAGAGCGTTGAGGTCTTCGGGATTGAAAATGGCGGGCAGGGCTGCGCGGTTAACGGTTCCCTCTGGCGTCATGGCGTCTTTGCCCACGTTTCGAGTGTCGGGTACTTGTTTGGCAAGTACAACAATTTTCAAACTCATGTTTATTAGGGATGTATTGATTTTAAATACTTTGTTTTGCACACGGCATAGCATGTGCAGGCCGTAAACACACTGATTTACGTGTCGCAAATATAACGATTAATCGCAAAACAGGCAAAGCGAAAGGCGTTTTTTTGCCAAGCCGTTTTTTCTGTCGGCTGTTTCAGACCTGTTGCGAGGCTGGATATTTGCGGCGTTCTCTTCAGCCAGCAACCGCGCATTTTATTTGATACCCATCTCTTCAAGCTTGGCTTTGATGAGCCAGAGTTGGTGGTATTGTCCGCTGAAAGTGGGGTTGCTGCCGTAGAGGTCAAACACTTCGAAGTAAGTCTTAACGGTGTTCTTCAAATTCTTGTAATAAGTTGCGGCATCGAGTTGCAGCGTGTCGGGCATCTGCTCCTTGTGTGCTTCAAACCAATCGTGGATGGACTTGATGTCCTCGGGGGTATAATTCTTCTTGAACATATCAGTTGGATTTATAAGTAGGCGTGAAATCGCCAGAGCCGCCGACGATTCTTGCTCATCAGAGGCTGGCTGGAAAATAATTGTGGCCTAAGCTTTGGGCGAAGTTACAAAAAAACGTGCAAAACGTTTGGCGTAAATTCGTAAAACAATTAAATTTGCAACCACAAGTAGATGTTTTCTACTGGCTTACCTAATCAAAAACTTAAAACCGAACCGCCTATCGAAACACATTACGCTTAACATCAAACATAAGTTGTAATGGAAAAATTATCCCGCCACACCGATGAGAAGTTGGTTAAACTGTATGTGGAAGGTCTCAACGAGGCTTTCGACACATTGCTCATACGATATAAAGACAGGCTTTTCGGATACATCCTTTCTAATGTCCACGACGAGGACATCGCCAACGACATCTTTCAAGAAACCTTTTTCAAGGTAATTGTCTCCCTGCGTAAAGGACGGTATGTTGAGAATGGCAAATTCTATGTCTGGCTCTCCAGCATCGCCCATAATGTCATCGTTGACAGTTTCAGAAAACAGCAGACGCAGGATAACGCCTTTTGCAGTAAGGAAATAGAATGGATGGCGGCAGACTGTTTGCAGAATGACGTCAACGAGCGTGAGAATAACCTCAGCAGAAACTTCTGCGAAGTCAATGCGCTCGTCAGTTGTCTGCCAGAGGCCCAGCAGGACATCGTGCGCATGTTTTATTATCAGAAGATGAGTTTCAAGGAAATTGCTGCGGCCAAAAGTATCTGCCTCAACACGGCGCTCGGACGCATGCACTATGCCATCTGTAATATGCGCAAGATGGCCGCCAAACGCCAGTTCGAACCTTATGTCTGAAGCGTTTATAGCTTCTGTTTCTCCTGCCGTCTGCCAATTCACACCATATCTTTTTATTATTAGTATATGAAAAATATCCGTACGTCATCAAGACGTGTCAAACTCCTTTTCCTATTGGCTGTCGTGTGTATGGCCAGCCAAGCACAAATCAGTTTGCGTTTCTCGCGAAGCGCAACGGCTGCTTCGAGCGTGAAAGTCAGTGTCTGCGACGCGGCAGGAAAGCCCATTGACGGCGCCACTGCTTCGCTCACTTCTTCCCATGCTTTCAAGGCCACGGGCAACGCGGTCACTGCAGCCATGCTCTGCCCCAATGTCAATGGCAACACCTCGCCTACCATCACGCTTACTTTCAAGATTGACGGTCTGCCCGACGCGTTGCCGACTCCGCATTGTGCCTTGCTCGACATCCATGCGCTGAATGCTTCGGGCAGTTACCAGTCGAACAACGACGGGAAGGCCCGCCAATTCAACGTTGAAATCAACGGAGGATCTAAAGCGGCTTCCTCCGAAATCAAAGGTCAACTGACGAATGTGGACATCGCTGCCGGCATCGGCGACGAGACAGGCGTGCATCAGGAATGGTCGCTGCCTTTGTCGGCCACTTGCCAGTTGGGCAACAGCCTTTATCTCCGCCTCACCGTCACCGCTGGAAAATCAAACATGGGCTGCTTCTTCGGTCTCACCTCTGTCAGCCTGGTAGAGAAAATGCCTGAGCCGGAGTTCCGCCCGTTTGAGGCATCGGATGAAACTGGCAGTCCGAAGATGATTTATTCCTTGCTTACGCCGAAGGGACAGGCCCTTGCCATGAATGCCGAAGGAACACTTGCTTTGGAACCGCGCACTGACGCGCCTTCACAGACTTGGTATTTCGTTGGCAAAAACGCCCTTGCTGGTGGCTACCTCCTGGTCAATGCACAAGGCAACCGCAGTTATGCCGTCTCAGGCAACGAGGCGGCCCGCTGGGTTGCCAAGCAGTCTGCCGAGCAACCAGCATTCTTCTCCCTGCGCCAGATGGTCGGGGATGTGGCGGGCGAAGCGTTAAACGTTTCTGGCGACACGTTGTTCGTTGTCCGCCCGGCACGTAACGTCTATTCCCACCACGCACAGATATACGACATGCCTTGTGGCACGCTCAGCGGAACGTATCTCACGCATCTGGAATTGCGCGATACGCAAGATGCCCAGCCGCTCATCTATCCTGCCAACGCTTTGGCCAATGGTGCCGTCGTTGGCAAGAAAGCTGGGAAACCGGCCAACTGGTACACCATCTACACCAAGGCCGCGGCCCACACCTCGCCGGGAAGCACACTCACTTTGTCGGGCTTGCTAAACCAGCGCTTGGACGACGGCGAAAGTCTCACGGCGTATTTCGACTGGAACCGCGACGGCATCTTTGAATCTTCTGTTGCCTTGAACGCCACCGACCGTTTTGAAGAAAGTATTCCCGTTCCTGAAGACGCCCTCCTGGGAGAATCGCGCATGCGTCTGCGCCTCACGGCCAACGGATTACTGGATGCGGAAGACGAAGTGGCAGGGCAGACCGCCGATTTTATCGTGAAGGTTGTCGAGGCTCAAGATGCCACCTCCGTGGTGGCCCTCTCTTGCGACACGCTTCGCGGCACCGTGAGCATGCAACCAGAAGAATCTGGCTACCGCCTCACAGCTACCGCCCTCGGCAATGCGAAATTCCTCGGATGGTATTGCGGCGACAATGCGGTGAGCGGCGAGGCCGACTTCCTGCTCTCCCCCGCAGTCGGCGGTGTCTACACGGCCCTCTTCTCTCCCAACACGCAGGAAACACCGACAGGCATCCACGTCGTCCCTGCCAAGCAGGAAACCGCCGTGTCGTTCAGCGTCAAGGGAAGCGTCGTGACGGCAGAAGGTCCGGTAAAGCGCCTGAGCCTCTACACCGTGAATGGCCGCAGATTGGCTGAAAAACGCGGCGCGAGCATCAATTGCAAGCGCTTGCCAAAGGGAAACTATTTGGTCGTGGCACACACGGGCAACGGCGATTTTATGCAGAAAATATTTCTGGATTTATAGAAATCGCATTTGAAAATCCGCCAAGCCTCTGGCTTAGCGGTAGTTCTTGAAAACCAAGTAACGGTGACGGAGCGGATGTCGTTCGGCCTGCATACGCCACCATTGCATAATCACACAAAAACAACAACATGAAGAGCAACATCATCGTCGGCGGACTCGGGCTTATGGCCGCATTTGCCGCCAACGCACAAAACCGCCCTAACATCCTTTACATCATGTGTGACGACATGGGATATGGTGACCTGGCTTGCTACGGCCAGCGCTACATCTCAACGCCCAACATCGACCGCCTCGCCGCCGAGGGTATGCGTTTCTCGCAGGCCTATGCGGGCAGTCCGGTGTCGGCCCCGTCGCGTGCAACGTTTATGACGGGCCAGCATTCTGGCCACACGCATGTTCGTGGCAATAAAGAGTATTGGAGATACGACAACATGGTGAAATATGGCAACAACTCCGATTTCGCCGTGGTGGGACAGGAACCGTATGACACCGCTCACGTCATCATTCCGGAAATATTCAAAGACAACGGCTATACCACCGGTATGTTCGGCAAGTGGGCCGGCGGCTACGAGGGTTCGGTGTCCACGCCCGACAAGCGCGGCATTGACGAATACTATGGTTTCATCTGCCAGTTCCAGGCCCACCTCTATTATCCTAACTTCCTGAACGCCTACAGCCGCTCGGCTGGCGACAAGGGCGTGCGTCGCGAAGTGTTGGAAGAGAACATCAAATATCCCATGTTTGGTGAGGAATACAAGAAACGCCCACAATATTCGTCCGACATCATCCACCAAAAGGCCCTCGAATGGCTCGATAAGCAAACGAAAGACCAGCCCTTCCTCGGCATCTTCACCTATACCTTGCCGCATGCCGAACTTGCTCAGCCGGAAGACTCCATCTTCTTGGCCTACAAGGGACACTTCTGTCAGGAGAAAACCTTCGGCGGTGACCAGGGTTCGCGCTATAACCCAACGAACTACGGTCATGCGCAGTTTGCTGCCATGATTTCGCGTCTGGATGCGCAGGTGGGGCAGATTATGGCCAAACTGAAGGAGAAGGGCCTCGACGAGAACACCATCGTTATCTTCACGTCGGACAACGGACCGCATGAGGAAGGCGGCGCCGACCCCGATTTCTTCAACCGCGACGGTCTGCTTCAGGGCAAGAAACGCAGCACCTACGAGGGTGGCATCCGCATCCCCTTCATCGTACGCTGGCCAGGCCACGTCAAGGCCGGAACGGTCAACGACCATCAGTTGGCTTTCTACGACCTCATGCCGACGTTCTGCGATTTGGCTGGCATCAAAAACTACGAGAAGCGCTACCGCAACAAATCGCTTGCCAACGATTATTTCGACGGCATCTCCTTCTATCCCACTTTGACCGGAAAGGGCAAACAGAAGAAGCACGACTACCTCTATTGGGAATTTCATGAGACAAACATGATGGGCTTGCGCATGGGCAACTGGAAACTGGTGGTGAAGGCTGGGCAATGCCGTCTTTACGACCTCGCAACAGACTTGCACGAAGACCACGACATCGCTGCCAAGCATCCAGACATCGTCAAGAAGATGAAGAACATCATCTTGAAGGAACACACCGATAGCCCCATCTTCAAACTGACGTTGCCGAAATAAACTGCTGACGCACGTGTAGAACAAATTTTTCGACAAATATCCTCTCATGCAGGCATACATAGATAGAAATATCAGTGTGTGCCTGCATTTTTATTGGGTTTGACACACTAAAAACGTCCCCTCCACGTTTATGGATAAACGAGCAATTGAAAACAGAGTAGAAAACGCAGTCTTTCTTCAATGGCTTAATCAACATACACACACATCGCCTATGCCGCATACTACACCATTAAAACATCCCGCTCCGAAAGAGAGTACCTTGAAACGCATCATGGAGTTTGCAAGACTCAGCATTGAGGGGGATTTCGAGGGGCAAAGCTACGCTGAATTATTAAATATGCTTGAAAGAGAGAAACCGTTTGCCCAAGCATTTTCTTAAAAAGATGTATCTTTGCATATGATTGGTTGCATCTCGGCAGAATATTCAAGCCAGCTTGATATTCTGCTCTCGATTTGCACTATCTTTGCATTTAGAAATACCTCAACGAAGATACGGACGATGGCTGAAAGGCCGCCACGTATGATATATATAATATGAATGCCTAATATATATAAGCCTGCACGCTCCCCGTTCGATGTCTTCCACAAAAAATCCTCACATGAAAAAAATCTTATTGCTTGGCTCCGGTGAACTCGGCAAAGAGTTCACCATTGCTGCCCAACGCCTCGGACAGCATGTCATTGCTTGCGATGCTTATCCCTCTGCTCCCGCCATGCAGGTGGCAGACGAAGCTGAAGTCTTTTCAATGCTCGACGGCGAAGCTCTGGAACGCGTCGTTGAGAAGCACCATCCTGACCTCATCGTGCCAGAAATCGAAGCCATCCGCACGGAGCGCCTCTACGATTTCGAGAAAGAAGGCATCCAGGTGGTGCCTTCTGCCAAAGCGGTCAACTTCACCATGAACCGTAAGGCCATCCGCGACTTGGCGGCCAAAGAACTCGGACTGAAAACGGCACGCTATTTTTACGCCAAGACGTATGAAGAACTCTGCGAAGCCGCTGAGAAGATAGGCTATCCGTGTATCGTCAAGCCGCTCATGTCGTCGTCGGGTAAGGGCCAGTCGATGGTCAAAACGGCTGCCGACTTGGAGCACGCTTGGCACTATGGCTTGGAGGGTAGTCGCGGAGACATCCAGGAACTCATCATCGAGGAATTTATTCATTTCGACAGCGAAATCACCCTTCTTACCGTGACGCAGAAAAACGGTCCGACCTTGTTCTGCCCGCCCATCGGACATGTGCAGAAAGGCGGTGACTATCGCGAAAGCTTCCAACCGGCCCACATCGCGCCGGAACATTTGGCCGAAGCGCAGCGCATGGCCGACAAGGTGACGCACGCTTTGACGGGCGCCGGACTTTGGGGCGTGGAGTTCTTCCTCAGCCACGAAAACGGTGTTTATTTCTCCGAACTCTCGCCGCGTCCGCACGACACGGGTATGGTCACATTGGCTGGAACGCAGAATTTCAACGAATTTGAGCTCCACCTGCGTGCCGTGCTCGGTTTGCCAATTCCTTGTATCAAGCAAATGCGCATCGGTGCCAGTGCTGTCATCCTTTCGCCGATAGAGAGCCAGGAGCCGCCGCGTTATAAGGGACTGGAAGAAACGTGTGAAGAAGACGCCGACGTGCGCATCTTCGGCAAACCAACCACGCGTGTCAACCGCCGCATGGGTGTCGTGGTGTGCAACGCCCCGCTCGATGCCGACCTCAACCAGTTGCGCGACAAAGCCAAGCGATTGGCTGCCTGCGTTGAAGTGTACTGATAAACCGTAGGGCGCAACGCCCCTCTTTCAATGCAAACAAGGCAGTGCATGCCTCATGTGCTGCTTGCTGAAATACCTAAAAAGTGCCGATAAGTCGTGGAAATCTATGTATTTTCGATAGATTTCCACGACTTATCGGCACTTTTTTAGGAATATACAACCTCAACGGCGCTCACAATAGCTCCCATTGTTGCATCTTAAAGCGTTGAATAACAAGGGAAAAGCGTGGTCGGTCTGCGAGGTGAATGTAAAAAGTTACGGAGATTGTAAATATTCTCCGTAACTTTTTACATAAAATGCGCGTTGCTCTCAATAAGTAGTTGTATCTTTGTACAAAAATAAAGACACTAATTTTGAATATCTACTTATGGATGGAACTTCAATCATTGACACGCTGCAACAGCAGGGAGGGTTCATAACCACAGGCGAAGTGAAAACCCGTGGTGAATATGAACAACTTCGCCGTGCAACGGAAGACGGAACACTCATGCGACTTCGTAATGGTGTCTATGTGGAGACGTCCTCTTTGGCAAACAACATGATAGATGTGGAACGTATAGTTCCGCATGGAGTGCTTTGCTTGTATAGTGCGTTTGCTTATTACGGCCTTACCACACAAGTACCTTCTGCCACTTGCGTAGCCATTGAAGCCAAGCGAAAGGTTCGTCTGCCAGAATATCCTCCAATTGATCTTTATTTCTGGAAAAAGGAAAATTTGGAGTTTGGCGTAATTCGGAGGTGCATATCGGGTTACGATGTATTCATTACGGATATAGAGCGAACGGTCTGTGATGCTGTGAAATATCGGAACAAGACAGGGCTTGATGTATGCGGTGAAGTGATAGATTGCTACCTTAAAAAGGATAACCGCAATATATCGCTACTCCATGAATATGCACAAAAACTAAGAGTGAAGAATATATTGACTAAATATTTGGAGACAAGATTGTGACAAAGAACGTAGGAAAGTCCATTAGGACACGTTTGCTGAATCTCGCCAAGGAGGAGAAGCAAGAATATATGAAGGTGCTGGTGAGATACTTGCATGAACGCTTGTTGTTTCGTATATCAGCAAGTCCTTATAAAAAACACTTTCTGCTGAAAGGCAGTTCGCTGTTGTATGCTTTGGATGGTTTTAAGGCTCGCCCAACTATCGATATAGATTTGTTGGGAGAGCGTATATGTAATGACAGAGAGAATCTTAAAGATGTGTTCCAAAAGGTTTGCGGTATTGAATGTGAGGATGACGGTGTTTCTTTCGATGCGTCTTCTCTTGAATTAGAACCGATAGCTGTTGAGAAAAAATACCCAGGCACATGTGTAAAAGTGGTAGCTCGCTTAGATACAATAGTACAACAGATTTCTGTTGACATTGGCTTTGGTGATGTGGTGACACCATATCCTTTGTCTTTGGATTATCCTTTGTTATTGTCAGACATCCCAGCCGTGGAGTTGTATGCCTATTCTTTGGAAACCCTGATTGCAGAGAAATTCCACACAATGGTTGATCGTGATGAAAGCAATAGTCGTATGAAAGACTTCTTTGATGTGTACCAGTTATTCACCAACCATGAGATTGATAGAGAACTTCTTGCTGAAGCCATTGCCAGCACATTCAAGAATAGAAATACTTCATATCGAGAGAACCTTTCGCTTTTTACAGACAGGTTTGCTACGGATGAAACACGTAACGTCTGGTGGAAGGCATTCTTGAAAAAGATACGTTGGAAAGGGCAGATAGATTTCTCTGCTGTGATGAAGTGCATCAAAGAGAACCTGCAGGAATATTGGAACAACGAGACATTGGCTTGATAGGTCTTATTTTATGAGAAAATTTGAAAAAGAAGGCAACGTGTTTTGAACGAATATACATCGTCATCGTCCTTTGCGGCGAAGCACTGTAGCTCACTTTGCTCGCAAAGTGAGGGGGACGAATATTATGGCGAACACGTCGCAAAGGAGCGGGTATATAGCGGACTTATGGCATTTTCGCGACGTGTCCGTGGCCCTCACTTTGCGAGCAAAGTGAGCTACAATGCTGGCGCCCCATCCTACGCTCACGAAATTCCTTAATTCGAGTATTTTTTTAACACCTCTCGCGTCCACATTAAGTCTGCCCCTCATGCCAGCCACAGATACCCCGCCAATGCGGTTTGCAGGGCGAAGATGGCGGGGATGCCATATTTGAACTTCTTGTGGCGCGTCTTATGGTGCCATAACTTCATGCCCGCCCAGGCGCCCACACTTCCGCCAACGGCCGCCATCATCAGCAACGTCGCTTCCGGGATGCGCCATTTCGCCCGTTTCGCTTTCAGTTTGTCGATGCCAAATGTTATCAGCGTGGCGACGTTGATGGCCAGAAGATAGCAGGCGAGGAGTCTGTATTGTAATTCCATAATAAATAGGGTGTTTGGAAATCATCCGATATGTTTCGCCAGGAAACGCTCCATAGCGCGGTAGAAGTCAAAGCGGTTCTCCTGGTTGTAGAATCCGTGGCCTTCGTTGTCCTTCACCATATATTCCACCTCCACGCCGCGTTCCCGCAGCGCCTCCACCATCTGATCGCTCTCCGCTTTGTTCACGCGCGGGTCGTTCGCCCCTTGCGCCACAAAAAGCGGCACACGAATTTTGTCAGCGTGCAGCGCTGGAGAAGTCGCCGCCAATTGTTCCTTGTCGGCCTCGGGGTTGCCCACCTGTTCATACATCATTTCAAGCATCGGGCGCCAGTAGGGCGGAATCGTCTTCATGAAAGTAAACAAGTTCGACACCCCCACATAGTCCACGCCACAGGCATAGAGGTCTGGCGTGAAAGCCACGCCCGCCAGCGTTGCATATCCGCCGTAGCTCCCGCCGTAGATGGCGATGCGTTTTCGGTCGGCAATGCCTTTGCTGATAAGCCAGTTCACGCCGTCGGTGATGTCGTCCTGCATCTTCAGTCCCCATTGCTTGTAGCTCGCCTCCAAGAACTGGCGGCCGTACCCCGTGCTGCCTCTAAAATTCATTTGGAACACCGCATAGCCGCGGTTGCAGAGAAATTGCACCTCCGAACTGTAGCCCCACGTGTCGCGTGCCCAGGGCCCCCCGTGCGGGTTCACCACCACCGGCAACTGCTTCGCCTCCTCCAATGTCACGCCGTGTGGCAGAGAGAGATACGCTTCGATGTGTAGGCCGTCGCGCGTTGTGTAAGTCACGTCGTGCATCTCCACCATCTCCTCCTCGCGAATCCACGGCGCAGTGTCGGCCAGTTTCGTTGCCGTGTCCGTTGCCACGTCATAGAAATAATAGCTGCCGCGTGTGCGGTCGTTGCCCACATAAATAAGCGCGTGCGACTCCTCCTTGTCCGTGTCAGCCATGCCATAGCGATAGCCTGGGAAATGCGCCTTTATGCGTTTCCGCAGCGCCTCCTCCTCAGCGTCGAAGAAATGACGCACTGGTTCCTTGTGGCCCGTGCAATAGACCGACAAGAGTTTCTTGCGTTTGCGCGAATAGCTGATGCTCGAGATGTCGTATTTCTCATTTTCATACATCACTTCCAGTTCCTCACACGTCCGTGGGTCCATCAGCGCCAGCACCACCTTGTCGCGGTTCAAGTTTGTGGCGGCATACACCAGACGGTTGTCGGGCGTGAACTCCATGAAATTAACCATCTCCTTGAAGTTTGTCGTCAAAACGGGGCGAAACTCCTCCTCTTCAGTGTCGCGGTAGAGAATCTGCGTGTTCACGCCGTCAACGATGGCCGTCACGGCCCGCAGTTTCCCCTCGTGGTCCGTCATCCATCCCTGCCAGTTTCCCGGATTCTCCGCCAGTAGCGTCAGTTCCCCCGTTCGGATGTTCAAGCGGTAAGGGTCAAACACCTCCGGGTTGCGTTTGTTCAGTCCGATCATCACCTCGTCGGGCGTCTCCTCCAGGTCGTCAATCAGCGACGTTCTAACCCCCGGAAAGTCCGTGTATGCCCGTTGGTCGCTGCCATCGATGTTCACGCCAAAGAGCTGATAGTTTTCGTCGCCCCCCGTGTCCTTCATATATAAGAGGCGTTCGTTGTCGGCCCACATATATCCCGCCACGCTGCGCAGCGTTTCGCTCGTGACGCGCACGGCCTCGCCGCCCTCAACGGGGCGCACAAAAACATTCATGCGTTCCTTGTAGGGCGCCATGAAAGAGAGGTGGCGTCCGTCGGGCGAAAGTTGGAAGGCCGCTTCCTGCGAATTGCGGAAGAAATCTTCAAGCGGTATGCGGCGCACGGCAGTGTCGGCCGCAGAGAAATTGTTTGCTGTGTTCATATCTTGTGTGTTGCTGATTTTGTAAGTAGGTGTCTTTTGGTGTAGGGGGATTGAGAAATTAAATGGTAAAGAGGCGGCATGTAGTGTGGGAAAGCCCAACAAGTCCATAGCCCGATTGTCAGCGGCCCTGCGCGGGCCCAGCGTGTTCATAGCCCGATTGTCAGCGGCCCGGCACGGGCTGAAAGCCCAACAAGTCCAGAGCCCAG
>ULKL01024247.1_pt1 | contig 12167 bp, 7 predicted proteins | sample 1951161 | NCBI WGS metagenome assembly ULKL01 (sample SAMEA4835501, study PRJEB28245) | human gut metagenome | biome: gut microbiome; material: fecal sample | place: Denmark | collected 2008
AGCACTTACCACAAGAACAACCTTCAAAAAGTTTCTATCATCGATCATCTTTTTCATTTTCTTTTTACCCCCTTCTGTGCCATTGCTTCCAGGGGATTGTCGGGCCAATAGTGCTTAGGGTATCGGCGCCGCAGCTCTTTTCTGACCTCGAAATAAGTGTCCTGCCAAAAGCTCCGCAAGTCAGTGGTGAGCTGCACCGGTTTGAAGCCAGGGCTGAGCAGTTCCATCAGCACGGGTATCTTGCCGTTGTTGACACGCGGCGTCTCAGTAAGTCCGAAGCATTCCTGCAAGCGCACGCTGAGCACAGGCACCTCTGAGCCATTGCGATACCGGAGTTGTATCTTACTGCCCGAGGGTACCACGATATATGTTGGTGCCAGCCTGCTGACCACCTGTTGCTGCTCATAGGAGAGCATGTTCCACAGAACGCTCTCCATATCTATTTTTCTCATTTCACTGACCGTAGTGATTACCTTTCCATCTTTTTCAAGATAGAAAGGCAGCCACTTTTCTGGTTGCATAAGCACAGTGTCAGTAGAGAGATCAGGAAGTCCAAGCTCGGGATGCCACTGCGCCACTAGGGCTACCCGCTCCTGCAGTGCAGCCGTCTTGTCGGTCCAACTAAGCATACTTTTCCCCTCTTTCTTAGCAGCCTCGCAGATGATATTCTCCAACAGCTTCCTTGGTACATTGCCCAAAGGCTTAGTTTTGACCACCAGCGTGCCTATTCTCATTTCTTTCTGTGCGACCACCCCACCTTGATGTGCAATCCACGTGACGTTGTCCCACCACGTAGCATAGTCGTCGAGGCTTTGACTGCTGACCGGCGCGGCAAGGAAAGCCCTTCCCCTACCTCCGTTTCCGGCATGTAGCGTAGCAATAGCCAGCCACGGAAAGCTGGTGAGCGGATCCGCTGCGTCGAGCATCACCTCCTCGCCATTGGCCATGCGGTAGTTGCCGTTATGGTCCAGTGCCTTTGCTATTCTCTCGGGATAGGCGGCAGCCACCAGGGCACCAATATCCTCCCTTGCCACGCAAGCATTGCTGGGGCGTATACCTACCGTCCTGTCATACTCCGCAGCTATCTTGCCAACGCGCTTCCATCGCCCCAGTGCATTCTTTCGTCTTGCATCCTGCAGAGCCGACACGCGCAGCAACAGGTCGGAATAGACATTGCTTTCCTGAGCCATCACGTCTTTCTCCTCAAGGATAGCGGCAATGTCGCAGGCCAGCGACTTCTCCGACAGGTTCCGCGCCTGGAGCATCATTCGAGCGATTCTCGGATGACAGGGCATGGAAGCCATCTTCCGTCCCAAAGGAGTGATCTGTCCCTCCGCATTGACAGCATGAAGTACCCGCAGTTCTTTGACGGCTCTTACCACATTTCCCCTTGGTGGCGGTGTGAGCCAAGGGAGGCTCTCGACATCCGTCTCACCGAAAGCCGCTGTCTCCAGTACCATCGGCACGAGATCGGCATCCATGATCTCGGGCTGCCGTTGCTCCTCCATACGCTGTTGTGTGGCATTGGTCCACAGTCGGAAGCAGGTACCCTTTTCCACACGCCCCGCCCTGCCCGCTCTCTGCCGTGCCATATCCTTACTGATGCGCACGGTTTCGAGATGGCTCAGGTCGTTGGTGGGGTCAAAGACGAGCTTTCTGTAGAAGCCGCAGTCTACCACGATTCTGATGCCTTCTATCGTCAGCGACGTCTCAGCGATAGGCGTAGCCAGCACCACCTTTCTCTCCCCCTGTGCGGATGGGCAGATAGCTTCGTATTGCTGTTGAGGCGGCAAATTGCCGTAGAGTTGACACACATGGGTAGCACCCAAACTGGTGCCAAGCAGTTCCGCGCATCTGACAATGTCGGCCTGTCCGGGCAGAAACGCCAGTATATCGCCCTCCTGCTCACAATGTGCCCGACCAACAGTTGCGGCAACTGCCGCAGCAATCTCACCAGGAGAAATATCTTCTTTGGCGAGCACCGTCTCCACGGGATACATCCTGCCCTGACAGGAGACTTCGCGAGCGCCGAGTGCCTGACAGATGACTGTGGCATCTATGGTGGCCGACATCACGACGATATCAAGGTCGGGTCTGAGTATGTTTCTCGTCTGTTGTGCCAGACAAAAAGCCAGATCCGACTGCAAGTTGCGCTCATGAAACTCATCGAAGATCACACAGCTCACACCTTCGAGCGTAGGGTCATCGGCCATGCGACGCGTAAGGATTCCCTCTGTGACCACCTCTATCCTTGTCTTCGACGAGATCTTCTTCTCGAAACGTATCTGATAGCCCACCGTCTGCCCCACTTCCTCGCCGAGCATCTGAGCCATGCGCAGAGCCACCTGTCTGGCAGCGAGGCGACGGGGCTCAAGCATGACTATTCTACCCTGAATGCCACGGCTGAGCATCGTCAGTGGCAGTAATGTGGACTTGCCGGCACCGGGAGGGGCGACGACCACAGCGGCATGATGCTGATTCAGCACGCCGTTGAGTTCCTCTGCTATGGTGGCAGCCGGCAACATACGGTATTTCTCAATAATATTCTTGGTTGTCATCGTCATTGACTCCATATTATATTATATATGAGCTCACTTTTTTAAAAAGTGAAATTACTGATTATCCCGATTGTACCACGACCGTTTTTTTTAACGGTAATGGCTATAGAGTTCAACTCTATAAAACATCAAGTTTTAATTCGTATATAGAAAAGATTATGGCCCTGCGGCTCGTTTTAAGGCCTCAAACGAAGCTCTTCTCGTTCTTCGACTGGTTTATAATTCTTGCGTCATACAGAAAAAGTCAGCGCATGTTAAACCATACGCAACGGGCTACAGCCTATAGCATGTGCTTTATTTCTCCCCGATATCGCGTTTTGTTATTCCTCGTGTGGAAGCTGTATTGGTGTTGTTCCTCGTGTGGGAGCAATATTGGAAGACTGTTGCTTCAACGTTGTTTCGCCTTTTCCTTTCCTCGAACGGGATTGACTCGACCTCTTTGCGAACCCTGGATTTTTCTATCTATTCTTATCCCTGACAGACACCGTGCCATCGTCTGACTTCTCGTACCGCTCATGAAACACGCGGTGCAGCAAGTTTTTTTGTCTTTGCCACAATGCCCGAGTACGTTGTCGATGACGAGTCCAAGGTTGAGAAGACGGCGCCCCATGGTCTCACAGTCTGTACGGCAGACTGTCTTAGCAGTATTCTCTTCAAAGAACTCAAGAGCCTGTTGGCGTATCATCTGGTCATCTATCTTCTCAAGTTCATTGCGTGTCACCGACCCGACAAAAGACTTCTGATGACCTCGTAGCGGGAATACCATGTGATATTGCTTGAATGGCAGAAACCATAATAAGCATCAATGGAAGGCAGCTGTCACTGAGACAGAACAAGCCAAGCGCAGCACGGAACAGGAAGTTGTAACGACAATGCTCATAGAGGCACTCGTAGCAGCAACCGTAACCCTCCTTTAGGACACACATAGCGAAGAAGATACGGATCGAAGCTTTTGTACGGTCTTTCTTTCCGTTGGCCTTACCGTCGTCAGTGGAAAGGAGGCTTGAATATATTCTCGTCCACCTTGCTTGTCACCTCACGATAAAACTTGTTGTGCCACGATTTGGGATCATCGTATGGGATGCTCTCTCGCTTGTCCAACACATAGGCAGGCGAGGAAAGTTACTCGGCATGATTATTCAGATGTGTGGACAATATTACCGGTAAGAGGGAGAAGAACGACATAAGGCCGCTCCTACGCCAAAGTAAAAGAAAGAGACGGAAAGCATGTTTCGATGCTTCCCGCCCCTGTGTATAAGTCTCCTGAGAGCGTCAGGAGAGAATGAATCGTTTAAGCGTTGATCTCTTTGAGTTGCTCAGCAACCTCGTCCTTGATGCGCTGTGCAAACTCAGTCATTGGCATGGTAGCCTGCTCGCCACCACCCTGCTTACGCATGCTCACGAGCTTGTCGGCAGCCTCTTTCTCTCCTACGACGATCATGTAAGGCACACGTTTGAGCTCGTTGTCGCGGATTTTACGGCCGATCTTCTCGTTGCGGTCGTCGATGTAAGCGCGCACGTCCTGCGTATCGAAGTAGCTCTTGACTTCCTTGGCGTAGTCGTTGTACTTCTCAGAGATCGGCAGGATAGCCACCTGATCGGGCGTAAGCCACAGAGGGAAGTGCCCGGCAGTGTGCTCGATGAGCACAGCAGTGAAGCGCTCGAGTGAGCCGAAAGGAGCACGGTGGATCATCACTGGTGTCTTTTTGGAGTTGTCCTCTGCAGTGTATTCCAGCTTAAAGCGCTCCGGCAGGTTGTAGTCAACCTGGATCGTACCCAACTGCCATTTGCGGCCGATGGCATCCTTGACCATGAAGTCGAGCTTAGGACCATAGAAGGCAGCCTCGCCGGTCTCCTCATGAGCGTTGAGTCCCTTCTCCTTGCACGCCTGGCGAATAGCGTCCTCGCTCTCCTGCCAGATCTCGTCAGAACCGATATACTTCTCGGTGTCCTTGGGATCGCGCAGAGAGATCTGTGCATCGTAGTTGTCGAAGCCGAAGATGCGGAAGACCTTGAGGATGATGTCGATGATAGTCTCGAACTCAGCCTTCACCTGGTCGGGGCGCACGAAGATATGTGCGTCGTCCTGTGTGAAGGTACGCACACGTGTGAGTCCGTGGAGCTCACCGCTCTTCTCATAGCGGAAGACTGTACCGAACTCAGCGATGCGGAGCGGCAGGTCTTTGTAAGAGCGTGGCTTGCGTGCGTAGACCTCACAGTGATGAGGGCAGTTCATTGGCTTGAGCATGTACTCCTCGTCCTCCTCAGGCGTGTGGATAGGCTGGAAGGCATCCTTGCCGTAGTGGGCGTAGTGTCCCGAGGTGACATAGAGGTTTTTCGAGCCGATGCCCGGAGTGATGACCTCCTGATAGTTGTAAGGCTTGAGCACGCTACGAAGCAGCTCCTGCAGGCGCAGACGCAGCTGTGTGCCCTTAGGCAGCCAGATGGGCAGTCCCTTGCCGACGCGGTCGGAGAACATGAAGAGTTCCATTTCCTTGCCGATCTTGCGGTGGTCACGCTTCTTGGCCTCTTCAAGCATGACGAGATACTCGTCGAGCATCTTCTTCTTGGGGAAGGTGATGCCGTAGATACGTGTCATCTGCTCGCGCTTGGCATCGCCGCGCCAGAAAGCACCTGCTACGCTGGTGATCTTGATAGCTTTGATGGCACCCGTGCTCATCAAGTGCGGACCACGGCAGAGGTCTGTGAAGTTGCCTTGGGTGTATGTAGTGATGGTACCGTCAGCGAGATCCTGCTGAATGTGCTCCACCTTATATTTCTGTCCGTCAGCCTCAAACTCCTTGATGGCGTCGGCTTTGGATACCTCACGGCGTACGACGGGCTCGTTTTTCTTGGCAAGTTCCTTCATCTTCTCCTCGATCTTGGAGAAGTCGTTTTCGGAGATCATCTTGCCCTCAGGGGGCATGACATCATAGAAGAAGCCGTTCTCGATAGCAGGGCCAAAGCCGAACTGTATGCCGGGGTAGAGCTCCTGCAATGCCTCGGCGAGCAGATGGGCAGAAGTGTGCCAGAAGGTGTGCTTGCCCTCTTCGTCGTCGAACTTGTAAAGAGCGATGGTTGCGTCCTCGTTGATAGGACGGTTCAACTCGGTTGTCTCACCATTGATCCCGCAAGATACAACGTCGCGGGCGAGAGCCGGTGAGATACTCTCTGCGATTTGAAGTCCAGTGACGCCCTGCTCGTACTCACGCACAGAACCGTCAGGGAATGTGATTTTAACCATAATACAAATTAGTTTTGTTTAAATCACCGCAAAAGTACTACTTATTTTTTGATTGGCGCAATATTTTGGGTATTTTTATCCCAAAAATCAATATTTGCAATTGTACGGCGAATCGTTTCCCCAACTCTTTTAATCTAACTCATACTAAATATCTTTTAATCTAACTCATACTAAATATCTGACAGCTATTTTTGCTTATTGATCAGCCCTAGTGGCTTGTAATAAAGATAGAGTACAACGCAACAGGCAGAAACAGACGTTGTGTGTAACCGACCAATATAGCTAAAAAGGGATTCAGCAAATACGCCGAATCTCTTTTTATTAGATAACTCCCATCATGTGGAACAGATAAGCAACAAAGTATCCGACAATCGTTGCCGTGGAGACATGGATGAGACCCGGAATCATAAAAGAGTGGTTGAAGAGATATTTGCCGATGACCGTAGTGCCCGACCGGTCGAAGTTGACTGTTGCTATGTCGGAAGGATAGTTGGGAATGAAGAAATAGCCATAGACCGAAGGCAGCACACCCAAGAGCACCCAACCTTCGATGCCGAGAGAATAGGCCAGCGGAAGCATGGAGACCACGACAGCACCCTGGCTGTTGATGAGTACAGAGGCGAGAAAAAAAACAATGGCGATGGTCCATGGGTAAGCTGTGACCAAATCGCTGAGCATAGCCTGTATCTCGGGGGTATAGTTGTCAAAATAGGTGTTGACCATCCAAGCGATGCCATAGATAGCCACGACAGCCACCATACCACTCTGCCATACAGTACCACTGATGGCAAGCTTGAGTTTAGCCTTGCAGAAGATGGCCATCAGAGCTGCGGCGGCTATCATCGTGATTTGGATGACAATAACCATCGTGATTGGCTCCGACACCTTCTCGGTAACTCCAGCAACCACCACGCCAGCCTTAGCCAATTGCTTGGCCGATTCCGTCACACCGTTTTCCAGAGTGATCTGCTCCGCTCCTCCACTGACCACCTGTACCTGATCGAAACTGGGCAGGAGGTTGATGTCCATCATAGACGTGATAGAGAACATCACAATGATACCTAAAGCTACGAGGAAGATGTAAACCGCGCGCTTGCTTTCGGGCTCGATTTTCTTATCGAGCACAGTAGCACTCTTGCCGTAGATGTACTCGCGCTGCATGGGATTTTTCAGTTTTTCCAGAAACAGAGGATCCTTGTCCAGGTCAACTCCCCGGTGCCAACTATAGGCTACGGCCATAAGGATACCACAGATACAAGCTGGCATGGTGACCATGATAATATGTATATTGCTCACATGATAGCCGTTTTCAGCCGAGATGGCAGAGAAGGCCACCACAGCAGCGGCAATCGGCGAGCAGGTGATACCGATTTGTGAGGCAATGCTGGCAATACTGCAAGGACGCTCTGGACGTATGCCTTCCTTCAGGGCTATGTCGCTGATGATTGGCATGATCGTGTAGACGACATGTCCGGTTCCCACAAGCACGGTAAGGAAAAACGTAGTGAAAGGTGCCAACAGCGTGATGCGGTCGGGATGCTTGCGAAGTATTTTCTCTGCTATCTGTATCATCCAATCCATGCCGCCCGAGGCTTGCAACATACTGCCACAGGTCACTGCGGCTATGATAACATAGATCACATCTGTAGGTGGCGCACTCGGTTTGAGATGAAAGCCGAATACCAAAATGGCCAAGCCCATGCCGGAGATGGCTCCAAGGGCAAGACCTCCATAGCGGGCACCTATCCACAGCGCCACGAGCACCACAAGGAGCTCTACAAACATGAGAACAGACATAATAGTGAAGGTTTTATAATTGTCTCTTTTAGTGTTTAGAATTGATGTGACAAAGATAAACTTTTTATTCGAAAAAAGCAACATCCGCGAAGATCTTTTTCAGGATTCCTATCAAATTTCACTTTATCTTTTCTTGTTTACCTATTATCTTAGATCCTTTGACCTTGAATACAGCAATCTCTACGATGTGATCTGCAAATATAGAAAAAAAACGATATTTGCAAGTACAAAAACAAAATCGCTAATGCATATATAAAAGGAGATACGCTTTCATCATATTTCCGGGACAGATCTATATGGACTTAAAAAGACATCAAAATCGCACACCTATTATATATAGGTATTATAACTATCCCTTTTAATGTGGTCCTTCTTTGGCCAAGCCAAATTCTCAAACGCACGCATTGTTGCAGCCTCATCGAGTTTGACGAGGACATTGCCCAAACCAAATATGATATTCTCGTAATTCTTCACCGATGCTTATCTATATTTTGCTGTTTCTTTGAGCCTACTTTTCAGACTTTAGCGTTGCTAAGTTCATCAAAATTCTGCGTATGACAAAGCGAGTTGAATACACAAACTCATGGGATAAAAAATTGGATGCCATTCTCCACTTTACAAGCTGACATTGTCGCTATTCTTGTTTTTTTTCGTATCTTTGCGGAAAATAATCAAGGATGAAACAGCAAATAGAGATTCTTGACAAGAGCTGCACAGTTTATCAGCGAGGTGACGTACCGCAGATGCTTCTTTTGCAGCTTGTCGACGAGCACGATCGTGAGGAATTGGACACAGAGATGGAATGGATCGTCAGTCATAGCACTGTGGATTTTCGTTTCATTGCCGTCCATGTCGACCGATGGTTTGACGAGTTGGCTCCCTGGCCAGCGCCACCCGTTTTTGGCAAGACTCCTTTCGGCAATGGTGCCACTAAGACCCTCGACAGCCTCCGACAGATTGCCGGTGAGGAGCAACAGCGTATGGCTGCATCTGTAGAGACTCCGATAAAGGTTATCATTGGCGGCTATTCCTTGGCAGGACTCTTCGCTCTGTGGGCTGGCTATCAGTCAGACCAACCCTTCGATGCAGTCGTTGCCGCCTCTCCTTCGGTGTGGTATCAAGATTGGCTCGACTATGCCGCTGTTCATCAGCCTCAGTCCGATGCTTTCTATCTCAGTCTCGGCGACCGCGAGGAGCGTTCGCGCACGCCTATTCTGACAACCATCGCCACGGCCATCCGCCGTCAGCAACAATTGTTGGAACAGGCTCATATCGTCAACGTCCTTGAATGGAATCCTGGAAATCACTTCCAAGACAATGGACAACGGACGGCCAAAGGATTTGTCTGGGCAATGAAAAACTTGCTTCATCACTAATGGCATTATCGACGGATAAAAACTATCATTTCAACTTTATTTCTTACCTCAGCAATGAGCACAAAGAACTCTAACAACGATGTTCTGAAAGATGCGCGGCAGGTCACCGAACGGCTGCTCGCTCTACGCGATGACAGCCAGCGCGAGATACTCATGCGTTTCTTCAAGACTGGACCGGGAGAATATGGCGAAGGCGACGAGTTTTTGGGCATCAAGGTGCCTGTGACCCGCAGCGTGGTGAAGATAGTGGACAAGCACCTGCCGCTTGTAGAAACAGAACAATTATTGCTATCTCCTTGGCATGAGGTTCGGCTCTGTGCACTGCTGATATTAGTGGGTCAATTCTGCCGCTTTGCCAACCGCAACAGCCAGGAAGCCATGGAGAATCGCGATGCGATCGTCAACTTCTATCTCTGTCATGCCGACCAAATCAACAACTGGGACCTTGTCGATGCCTCGGCGCCGAAGATCATTGGACAATGGCTGATGTGCCCTACCAATTTGGGACAACAGCGCAACATCGTTGACGCTTTAGCTCACAGCAGCCATCTATGGCGGCAGCGCATCAGTATGGTTTGTACCCTCACACCTACACAACAGGGCGCCCCCTCGTGGTGTCTGCACTATGCCGAAATCCATCTCCATGCTACTCAAGACCTCATGCAGAAGGCTGTAGGCTGGATGCTCCGTGAGATGGGCAAACACGTCAGCATGGATCTCTTACGCAATTTCCTCAATCAACATGTCCACGAGATGCCGCGAACCATGCTCCGCTATGCCATAGAAAAATTTGACGAGGCAGAACGGCATGATTTCATGACAAGATAATGTAGAAAGCAAAAGGTAGGACAGAGTGCCCGCCTACAAACAATGTCTTGAAAAATGACAAATATCACCCCTCATTTTGCGATTCTTTTCGAGGAAGCAGACACTCGCCCATGATTTTTCGATTTTTGAGCAATTTTAGCTAACTACCAATCTATCAATCACTTACCCTTTTCGTCGTCTTTGTATTTCTTCAGTACTATTGATTTTTCCATAAAAAATAGGCTTTTATCACTATCATCTCAGTTGTTTCTAGTCATCATCTCAGTTGTTTTATCAGGTCATCTCAATTGTTTTATCAGGTCATCTCAGTTAGATGACAATCAAAATTTCACTTTTGCCTGCTATCAGCACCTTTTTCCCTCAAAAAACACTTGGTTGTTTCTCTATAATGCAAGTTAAGAATAGCGGTCTTTTGTCAATACTTTTTCAAGCACTATACGGCTCGGCTACGCTTTCTACAAAGCAACACTGTAGCCCAACACCATACGCATTCTGTGTGTCACACATCACCAATGAGTATTGCCTTCTCCCCTTTGCAAAGACACAAATACAGGAGAAAACAGCCTTACAAACCAAGTATTTTTGTTTCGTCCTCATCTTTTTCTGCCAAAATTGCAGTATTCTCAAATAAAATGCGTAATTTTGTCAACCCATGAATACTACAGAACTGCAAAGAATCAAACAGCGCTACAACATCGTAGGCAACAGCGATGATCTGAACCACGCCCTCGACGTGGCCCTGCAAGTAGCCCCCACCGACCTCAGTGTGCTGATCGTCGGCGAGAGCGGCGTGGGCAAGGAAATCATCCCACGCGTCATACACGACAACTCTCCCCGGCGCCGTGAGAGGTACTTCGCCATCAACTGCGGTTCCATACCCGAAGGCACCATCGACAGCGAGCTCTTCGGTCACGAAAAAGGTGCATACACCGGAGCCGTCGGAGAAAGCGAGGGATACTTCGGTGTCGCCAACAAAGGCACCATCTTCCTCGACGAAGTCGGCGAGTTGCCCATGGCCACACAGGCACGACTGCTCAGAGTGCTCGAGACTGGAGAGTATATTCGCGTCGGCGGACAGGAAATCAGAAAGACCGACGTGCGCATCGTCGCTGCCACAAACGTCAACATGCGCAAGGCCATCTCAGAAGGACGCTTCCGCGAAGACCTTTTCTACCGACTCAACACCATCCCCATACAGATGCCGCCTCTGCGCGAACGGGGCAACGACATACTGCTGCTCTTCCGCCTCTTCGCCATGCAGATGGCCGACAAATACCATCTGCCGAAGATCACTCTCACCGACAACGCCAAGCAACTCATGCTCCACTACAAATGGCCCGGTAACGTCAGACAGCTCAAAAACATCACCGAGCAGATGTCGGTGCTCAGCGAAAAACGCGAAATCGATGCCGAACAGCTCAAGCACTTCATACCCGACGACCCTGAGAGCACAGAGCTCGCCACCATCAGCCAGTCCGGACAACACTCCTACGAGAGCGAGCGCGAGGCTCTCTACAAAATACTCTACGAGCTCCGAGGAAGCGTCGCAAACCTCAGACAAGACCTCAACTCGATGAGAAAACAACTCGACGAGACACACGAGCTCAACAATATGAGCACTTACCGCAACCAGTATCTCGACACTCCTGCCTCTGCCATGCCCGCACTCACGCCTGCCGGACATCCTCTGGCTGGATATGACGGTATCTCACCCACACAAGAGGCCGAAGCAGAAGAAATCAAGGCTGAGCCCGAAAGCCTCAACCTCAATGATCTCGGACGGCAAATGGTCGAGAAAGCACTTGAAAGAAACAACGGCAACAGAAAGAAAGCAGCCCAGGAACTGGGCATCTCCGACCGCACACTCTATAGAAGAATCAAACAGTATGGTCTCGATAAAAAAGAATATTAAAGTCTTCCGGCACGCGCTGATCGCCATGACACTGGTGATCTCCACCATCGCGCTGATGACCGCATGCAAGGTGAGCCTGAAATTCAACGGTGCCAGCATCGACTACACCAAGACCAAGACCATCCGCATCGCCGACTTCCCCATACGCTCCAGCTATGTATGGGGACCCATGGGGCCGATGTTCAACAATCAGCTCAAAGACGTCTTCGCCAACCATACCCACCTGCAACAGGTCAAGCGCGGCGGCGACCTCGTCATCGAAGGCGAGATCACGCAGTACAGCCAGCGCAACAAATCCGTCTCCAGCGAGGGATACTCCGCACAGACCGAACTCTCCATGACCGTCAACGTGCGCTTCACCAACAACGCCAACCACAGTCAGGACTTCGAAAAACAGTTTACCTCCACCAAGAGCTACGAGACCACGCAAAGTCTCTCCAGCGTTCAGCAGG
>ULKL01002579.1_pt1 | contig 12132 bp, 6 predicted proteins | sample 1951161 | NCBI WGS metagenome assembly ULKL01 (sample SAMEA4835501, study PRJEB28245) | human gut metagenome | biome: gut microbiome; material: fecal sample | place: Denmark | collected 2008
TACCCTTCTTGCTCCGTCTCCTCGCCTCCAGCGATGGCCCTAAGCGCAACGACGGGAGTCACGAAGAGTAGCAGGATGAGCAGACCGACAACGACTTCCTGCCATGGTGCGGTGTCTTCCTGGATGCCTAGAAAGAAAAAGGTGACTATGAGGGGTGCATTGATGGCAATAGCGCTGCACGCCACAATCGACCACTTTCCTACCCTTTCGCACAAAGAAGCACCAAGCATGAATAGTGCTATTATGGCCACGGGGACCAGTAGCATCAAAATGTCAGCACAACTGTTGAAAAAATCGACCAGCCAGTGGCCATCATCAAGCGACAAAGGGCCAAAAAGAAGAGTTGGGAGCTTGGAAGTAATGGCATAAGCCAAGGTTACGACGAAAGCCGCCAGACAACCATTGCGCCAACGAATAGGCACTTCGCGACCGCTGCGAAGAAGCCAAAACAGACCACAGAGAGACAACAAACATACGGCCTCGGAGGAAAATGAAAGCCAGTCGCTTGTCTCGACTGCAGTAAGCGTGGCGGCAGTAGTCGTCAGCAGATCCGATTCCATCAAAACTGCACACAGATCGACCACAAGAGCCATCACCATCAGCAGCCAAAGTGCACGGTAGATACGCCAATCGCGCGCTGAAAGAATGATTTTGTTCATATACTTTTATCTGTTTTTAGTATGGTTCCTCTCGCAAAGAAGATTCCAAAACGAGAACTTGCTCCGTGGTGCGCTCACAACGACTGCATATCCGAATCGCCCTCGGCAGGCTGAACGGTGATACGCGTACTCATTGAAAGGCGCAAGAAGACAAGGGGAATAATGGCCATCAGCACCTGAAGGGCGTAGTAGCTCGTCAGGATGACTCCCTGCTGGTCCGTGGCTTGGAGTGCCCAATTGTAAAAGAGCACCCCTACCAAGCTCACCAGCAGAGAACAGATCAACTTGGTGATGCCGAACAAACGAATGCGGCCTCGATAACGTACAATACATAGGCAAGAAACAAGGAGTTGCACCATCCCTGCGAGGACTCGATAGTTGAGGAGAAACGTCTCACGGAAACTGTCCCACGCCGTCGGGTTGTGAGCATAGGCGTACAATGTGTCCCGCCCAGGAACAGCAGTAACCAACGATGATGCGCCGACGAGCACCTCCCACAAAGCGACAAGCACCCAAAAACGATCGCCAGAACGGCGCATCCCGCGACGAAAAAACTCTAAAAGCAACACATGGCCCACGCCGAAAAGCACACTGACCACTCCATTGCCTACAGCCGTGCGCATAAATGTGTTTAGAGCCTTGCCAAACGAACCCGCAATGGCGTCGCTGGCTGCCGTAAAGGTTGAACTCCATTGCGACAGCATCAAACTCACAATTACCAGCACAAGTCCTACCGTCAGCCAGCGATTCACCACCGAGCTGACTTCAAAATAGCTTTTCTTCTTCATATAGTTCTTATACTTCACTTTTAAATGTTCTCTTTCTTCTCTCCTACCTCTTATGAAAATAGCATCGTTGCTGATTGCTCGGTAACATCATGTCATCTCTTCATTATCTTCTTTTCAATATATAAGGATTTCATCTTTTATCGTAATCTTTATTTCATCATTTGCTTAATAATGGATTTCCATATATATTGATTTCTTTACAACACGACTCACATTCCTTAACCCACCCATTGTTCGACAAAATGTTTTTATCAACATATCCATATTTGTGGATATACTTAAAACTAAGCCATCACAAAACAAAAAATCCGCTTTTAACAACTAGAACCACCATTCCACCCTGCAAAATTAAGCAAAACATCTGATAACAACAAGAAAACCACTGCTTAAATACTTAATTTTATCTTTATTTATCGTTTTCGACATTTCGTCTTATCCATTTATCCATATTTCCATATATACACATCTAACTATTAAAAAAAGACAACCCTATCCCAACCTCCTCCAACAAACTTCCCGAAAACAAACCTCTTGCAGTGAAAATATTATCCACATTTAATTATATATGCATATCGCCTTATATTGTTTTGGTTATATCGTTATATATTCATATATTTAATATCCCTGTTCGTGAGAAGGAATAGTTCATAAAAGCTGGCAGGCTCATACGCTAACGAAAACGTTAAATGTTAAACGTTAAACATCAATAGGGCAGAGTAGGGCCGAAGATAAGGATAAGTTACGATCAGCCCTCACCTTAACTTACCTTTGCCTCTCGACATAAGCAACCCTGGAAAAGGTTGTCACGTTTATTCATGATCCAAACTTCACTTGAGAGACGTATCGGAGCGGTAGGCAGAAATGAACAGCAAGGCCTTGGTTGCGGCAAAAAGTAGGAGGCGTGTGAAAGAAATAGCAACAAAGGGAGTTTGGGCGGGTAGTGGACTTGTTAAATCGATACGGATCAAGCGTTAATGGGGCGTTAATTCATGCTAATCGTCTTGCATTCGGGCGGACGGAAGGTTATCTTTGTATGACGCTTAAGTCATGACAGCCGGCGTGCCGGCAATCCTGCCTCGAGACACCATGCGTGGCAAGGCGACAAAATATAAAACATAATACCTATCCGACCATGATGAAAAAGTTAAAATACTCACCTTCCTCCTCAGACGGAAGTCGCTCCGTCTCGTATCGGTCTCGTATTAATCCCGTATTGTTCCCGTATCGTCCTTCGTTCTTCCTTCTTTCTCCTTCTTTCGTTGTTCTATCATTCTCGCTTCCAGAAGCGGAAACAATACGGAAACCATGCGGGATTGATACGGAAACAATAGGAGGAACAAAGAAGAAACAAGGGAGGAGGAAGGAAGAAAGGAGGGTCAGGACAAGCTATTCAGAGTGGTTCCACTCACCCATTTTCAGATGGAGGCGTAGCCCTTTGTGCTCTACGCTCTTACCTCCCCATAGGGCTTATCTCCACGGAATCTATCTTTTCGCACAGAAAAGTTTGTAGTACACAGCAGCGCAATTGAGAATCGTAAAACACTGGACAACAATAATTATCAATAGAGCGAAAGCAAAAAACGTTCGATAAATTTGGCGGTTAGAATAAAATTGCTTAACTTTGCACCCTGTCAGAACGACATAGGGGCATAGCCCAGTTGGTTTAGAGCGCTGCAGTCACATTGCAGAGGTCCCCGGTTCGAGCCCGGGTGTCCCTACCAAGCGTCCGATTCTCATGGAGAGTCGGACATTTTTTTGATATCCGTATCTGAAAACAGGATTTTCTTATATCATTCCGCCAAAGGAGTATGTATAAGCCAAGTTTTCCAACCATTCCCCTAATCGGCCATATCCACTCCATTTTCATAAAAAAACTATATCAGTAGGGAAATTTCTGAAAAAAGTGTGGAAAAATTTGCATCTTTCCAACCGACTATATAATTTTGCACCCATGTCTGAGGAGTCAATAGGGTAGTGCGAGACTCCACGGACAACGGGCACGCACCAACGCAAGTCCCAGAAAAAAACAACAAAACGCACTGCCACAACCATGCTACCATAAGATCAATGAAAAAGAAAATGATGAAGAAATTCCACCTCCTGCTGCTCCTCGCAGCAATGTTTTCCCTACCAGTCGCACTCACCTCATGTGGTGACGACGATGATGATGACAACGTCAGCATAACAATTCCGACAGGGACTGCGACGAACCTGACGATGGAGCGAGTTGTCGGAACATGGAAGCGCATCCATAGCAGCGGCAAAGAGATTAAGAACGGCAGGGTGACAAAGCAATGGGACAAGAATGTGGAACGCGACCAAGACCACTTTGTCTTCTATGCCGACGGACGCTGCCTACTCCTCGACTATGAGGATGACCAGCGTCTTTGGGAGGTCGAGGAGAGGGCTTCCTTCTCCATTCAAAACGGATGCGCCACGTTCCAGGGCGGCACGCTCCACGACGTACGCATCGTTTCCTGTACCGACTATGAGATGGTTATCGTTTACACTATCTATGACGACGGAGACCCCAACGATGTAGAACAATACGTCGACACGCTCAGCCTCTCCAGCCATCGCACCGACCTCCTCTACATCTACGATCCCTCCACAGAGAGACCTGGAGACTATTGGGACGAAAACGCTCCCTCTGCCACTGGACTGACCATGAGAGACATCAAGGGAACCTGGCTCATCACCCATAGCAAGGGACAAATCGTAGAGGGCGGAAAAATCACCAGCACATGGAACAGGGACGTGACCAGCAAGCAGAACCACTTCGTGTTCTATAACGACGGACGCGCCGTGTTCATGGAGATCAAAGGAGACTACAAGGACCAGACGCCTTACTGGACGGCCAACGGCAGTGCGATGTTCACCCTGAAAGACGGACAAGCCATCTTCTCCGACGGCACGCTCTGCGCTATGAAAATACTCTCTCTCAAGGGCAACGAGATGACCGTCCACTATCTGCGCTACCAGGACAAAACCTTCTCCGTCATGGAGCGACACACCGAGACGCTCAAGCTGACAACAGACAATACAGACTTCCTTATCACGAAGTAGCCTCTGGGGCGCTTGCGGCCTAAGGAGATCCGCCTAGCAGAATCCTTTCCCAAACACGCTCCATCACAACGAATAGCGGGTCAGAAACAGCTTGTGCTGCACTTCTGACCCGCTCACTTCATCCCCACCAAGCCGTAGAGACTTCGACCGAAAACGGTCTCATCTCACAACCGGACCACATGAAGGAGTTGGGCAGAGACCACCAACCCAAGTGTTTCAAACACACACACAAACATGTTAACGAACGTTTTTTGCTTGCAAAGAATTGCATAATTCCATGGTCGTATCAAATATGTTTCTGACGAGTTGCAACGACAAAATCATATGCCTTTTCCACTTGATTGCTTGATATGCGCAAGTTTAACTCACGGCGCAGTGCATAACAAGTCACGTTTGGCGACTTCCTGTTTAGGACATGAACAATGGTTTCGGGTAGGACAGATTACCCAAATTCTTCATGGCAGAGAACACTGTGTTCCTTCTTCTTACAGCACTTATCCGTAACTTTTACAAGACCATTATCCACAGACTCGAAGTAAAGAGGTTCGGACTCAAGGCTACAGGTCGCATTGTGGGGTAAGGGGATGGTGTAGGCAGAAGTGGGTATTTCAGCCTCAATTTATCTGATGCTTCAGTAATGAGAAGACGTGTACACGCAAAAAGGACGTTGAAGGGCTTAGTTGCGGATTTGAGGTAACTGTATACCTCCTTCTCGTTCCAAGCTCGCGGGCGGAGAGGCTGAAGGAAAAACTCATCCGTCCAGTCTCTCTCGATCAGAAGCATCCGTCCAGCATCACGAAAGCTGCCCAATAGTAGGGTTCGGGGTGGCGCGCGCGGATGATGGCTTTAGTCTCTCTGAATGCCTTCTGCTTATCCCAACCACCATTTTGTGCCATAAGGCGCTCGTAGAAGATGGTCATAAACTCCTGAGAGACATTGTTGCTGATCTCCCATAGTGACATCACTACCGTACCGACACCCGCTTTCTTGAAAGCGCGCTGCAAGCCATAGAGCCCCTCGGGAGTAGCCTTGCCCAAACCCGTCTGACAAGCTGACAGAACAGCCAGTTCGGTGCCACTCAGGTCCATACCAGCAATCGTTCCCGCCGTGAGTATTCCACCCCTCACGCCATCGGGCAACTCCTTACCAGTCCATGCCGCATTGCCTCCAGAGAGAACGATACCCGAGAGCTGCATCGCATCTGTGAATCCCTTGAGATAATCAATACTGCTCGCCCTGTCTGGCGTATAATAGAATCCATGAGTATAGAGTTGCAAGATACGTGGTGAGTGGGCGTTCATGGCCAGGAAAGACTCCTCAGTTCCCTCCGCCCCCGTGTAGGTACATACTTTCCAATGGTGCTCGCCAAGGATACGCTCCACTTTTCGGATAGCCTCCTCTGATCCTGGAAGGTAAGCAAAGGTTCCACCCCCACAAACCACATCTTCCTCGTCGAGAGGGAAGGGGTACTGCCCAGACTTCTCTGCCTCACCTTGCATGGTCGTCGAGGCTACATCATATTGCAGTCCTCCATAGAGCACCGCCGTGCGCTCCTTAGCTACCGTGTCTGCCTTTCTCATCCGCACCAGCTCGCGAGCCGACGACAAACGAATAAAGCGATAGTGATCTCCCAAGAGCGTACCATCCGCAAGAGGAATCGACTCCAATGCTATATTAAACAAAAGCTGTGATGGAACATAGTAAACCGTCTGTCCCTCATGCAACTGCGAGGCCAAGGGAGTCCATAGAAGTTGCAATATCGCGGGCGAATACTCCTGATCATAATAAAGATAGGGCTGCGGTATACAGAGCGAGTCGATTTGGCACTCGTCAAAAAGAGGCATCAAGAGCGGGTACTGCTGCTCTTGGCGGACGATATAGGCAGCATAGTGGCGACCCGATGGTTTCGTTTCATAGTCGGTGAAGTCGATGAGCGTCTCGTCCTTGTGCAGCGACTGGCGCACCGCCTCATGGTCCACATCCATAAACTCCGTGTTGTTTCCATATCCCCGAACGCGTGCCTGCAGTCCGCGTCCCATCACCTCAAGCTGTTTGGAAGCCTCCAAGATACGGTCGGCATTCTGCTGATAATCCTTCTCCCAGCCTTTCATCTGCTGCTTCATTGCCACGATAGCCATATACTGCCGCATGTCCTCATCTGTTCCCTCCCGCTTGATGATATCGTACAAAGAACGCTCGGAGTCCAAGAGAAACGCCTTCGACATCACCAGCGCATCATAACATCCGCGGGTAAATGCCGTCTGTAGTTCGCCAGCTTTCAGCGCATAGGGGGTCATGAGCGTGAACAGCTCTGAGAGGGGACTCCAAAATCCCTTGCGCTCATTGGCATCCATATACGGCAGACGGTCGCGTACCCACCGCTCCAGACGCTCCTCGGCCTGCAGGTAGTCCTGACACCCTTGCGCTATCATCCCAGACCATTCTTCGGCCTGAGCCAACCGTATCTGCGACTCGATATATTGTAAGCTATTCTCGCCGTTCAGTTCCTTGGTATAAGCCAGATTCTTGCGGCTACATTGTTCCGCCTCCGCATCACGCCCCACTGCATGAAACTGGCGGGTCAAAAAAGCAAGCAGCTGAACCCGACATTGGTCCGAGGGCTTATACTTGGTGGCGAGTATCTCGTCCGCCTTCTGATAGTCAGCCAGCGCCGCCTCGTGATCGCCAAAGGCAGCACGACAGAAGCCACGCCGGATATAAAGGTAATTGATCACTTCTGGGTCCGAGAGATAGGGTAGGAGCAGGAAGAGCGTATCGACCGCTTCGTAGCAGCCCGCTTTGTCCCCCTTGTAGCGATAAGCTTCTGCCATAAACTGACCATATCCCATGAAACGGTACAGGCCTACGGCCGACATTTCCTCATGGGGAGGCTCCATGTATTTTTTCGCATAAGCTATACAGTCGTCATAACGGCCCGCCTTCAGATAAAGTTCGGATAATTTGAAATAGGGAATTCCCGCCAGCGAGCCCAGTTTCCCGCTCGTCGAAGCCTCGGCCAGAGAGACGCTCCGAAAGAGCCACTGTTCCGCCACGCGATAGTTTTCCTGCCTCATGGCCTTCTCTGCCTGCAGGTTATAATAAGTCATTTTCGACACCTCGTCGGTCGTTTGCTCCGCCAGCGAGTCCATGGCTACATTGCATTCCTGCGCCATCTGGACATCGCCGATAAGATTGCACAACCTCCATATATCACTCAGGACATTCATCTGCAAATCCGTCTCGCCAGCTTCCTTCGCCTGCGACAAAGCGTAGCGGTACGTCTCCATCGCACTGGACAAGTCATACTGATAATAGTATGCGTCAGCCAGGAGGTTCAGCGTGGCTATCTCGTCGCTCACCTTGCCTGTTTTTCTGAACACCTCCACACCACGACGCGCACACTCCTTGGTCTTGTCATAATCTTGCTTTCGGTAGTAAACCGAACCCTCAAAATACCAAGAAGCACCTATCTTGTTCATCACGATCGTCCAATCGTTCTCGTTAGCATAGGGGAGCACCTCTTCGAGCAGGGCGCGTGCCTTGCCATAGTCGGTATTCTTTCCTTTCATCATCGGTACCGCCAGAAAATAGGCGCTATTCACATAAGCATCCGACAGTTCTTTTTTCTCCTCGTCGGTCAACTGGGTTGCCATCAACCGCTTGGATAGTTCGTATCCCTCCTGATACCGCTCCAGCTGGTCATAGCAACGGCACGCCAAAATCTGGCTGCGTACATAGACCGTGCGCTCCTGCTCCGAGTCACACCGCTCCGTACTGCGCCCAATGGACAGGCAGATTTCGAGGACCTCGTCATACTTCTCGGCCTCATAAAGGATGTCGGTCTGCTTCAACTGGAGCTTCATGTCCTCCAGGGACTGCGTCTGCGCCTTCAAGGTCAAAGTGAGACTGACGAAAGCAAGCAGAAGCAACAGTATTTTTCTCATGAAAAACGATTGAATAAATGAACTATCAATTGGGGTCGAAGGCAATGGTATCAGCCGACAACGTGTCGCCTGGCAGGGCGGAGCTGTGACCTTCCGATGGCGTACCGTCGAAGACTTGACCATCGCCACGCAATCCGTCGTCGGACGAAGAAGAGCCTGGTACAAGTCTGGTCACGAAGAATCCCAGCACTACGGCTGCAGCAATACCCGACAACCACACCCACCGCTTGCGTCGCGGGGCATCCTGACGGTCTTCCGCCGCGTTCAGGCAGTTCATCGCCACATGCGAACGGACGTGGCCGTACATTGTCCGCATCTCCTCCATACGCGACATCTTCCTCGCACGACTGGTCACGGCCAAGCGCACATCGCGCGTCAGCTCAAACTGCGCACGCTTTTTGGGATCGGCCTCCAACTCGCTCAGAAACTGCGACTTTTCTTCTTCCGACAGTCTATCTGGGTGGAGCAGATACTCGTCTATTCGGTCTTGAAAGTTAACGAATCTAGCTCTTGTCTTTTTATGTTGAATGGTTAAAGCATTAGAAAGTATTCTTTTCTTGATCTATTATTCCTCGTTGAGATACTTATGATAGACCTCCTTGGCCGCATTCCTCAATCCCTCCATACATTTATACTTCTTGGTCTTGAGGGCGTTCTTGCTGCCGATGGTCGGCAACTCTTCCAGGATCGTGTCGAGATCCTTCTCCTCATAGTAGAACTTGGTGAGAATCTCTCCACACCGATCCGACATTCCAGCCACAAGGTCGCAAACGATGTCCAGCATCGCCCCGTCTCCCTCGTCGTAGAGCACGGCGGCCATCTCCTTGACATCGAAAGCGTCACGTCGTCCTCCTGGTCCTCGCCATCAGCAGTACGGATGGCTTCGGCATGGTCTCGGGACCATTCGAGATATTTAAAGCGGGCTATCCCCATGAAATAGGTGAGGATGCTGCAGGTCAGGGGTGCGCCGTTTTTACCCACCATGTTTCCATCGAGACATACCAGGCGCCCCCGCTCGATGTGCTCCCACAAGGCGATGAAAGCATCTTGGAATATCTCTGCCGCCTCTTCTTCTCCCACAAAGAACACGCCGCGGTATTTACGCCAAAAATAATCGGCACAATAGGCGTAGAGTTCATTCTCCGCCAACCGCACGCCGGCACGCACATCGGCCACCAGACGTGCCTCCCACAACCGTTCGTCGCTGTCCATCCCGGTCATCACCTCCATCATCTGAGAAAATCGGATATACGTTGCTGGTCTTTATACTCACCCGTTATTACCGGTGTCTGATAGACACGGGACCGGATACCCTGGTAGAAACGCTTGATACGTCGCTCCAGTTCAGCGTTGCTCATCGAAGACTGGTCGGACAATATCTGCCACAGAGCATAGGTCAACCGGCCAGCCACTGGATTACGCAGCTCTGCATTGGACTGGGCGCTGGTACATGCGCTGATGGTGATCCAGCGCTCCTTGCGTCGCGACACAGCACGGGGGATGGGCTCGGCAAAATGGCATGTCGCATCAAAGACCTCGCTCACTCCGCGCAGCACCTCCTCGCCTTCGTCGCCACAGGTAGCATCTCCACTATGGCAAGCATCGATGACGACAAGGATCTTGCCTCGATCGCCCACCTTGTCGCGCAATCGCCCAAGGTAGTAGTTGACCTCATCATCGGATAGATGACGCTCGCCTCGGTCGCGGGCACAAGCCTTCTTGTAGGCGTCGTAGGGTATCCAACACTCATCCAGCCCATCAGGTTCATCGTGATGCGGATCGGCCACTTGCTGTCCGTGGCCAGAATAGTGGATATAGAAGATGTCGCCAGGACGGGCCTTTCCTACTAGCGTATTGAACGCCGAGAGGATATTGCGCTTCGTGGCGCGCTCATTGACCAACGATATAATCTTGTCGTATCCGCCCTTGTGCAGCATCTGCCGCACACGGGGCACATCCTTGTCGCCATTGATTTTCGGCCAGGCACGGTCCTCCTGCTTTCCCAATCCGATGACCAAGGCATACTTGGTTTGGGAAAGGAGCGGCAAAGCAAGCAGGGCTAGAAGGACGAGTAGCAGCCCGCGTCTCGCCATGTGTCTGTGGAGATGTGTATAGGTCTTTCGTTCCAATGATTTTTAGGCTTTGAGAGTTCTACATTTCGATGCGCACCTCCCATGCTCCATAGGGCGTCTTTCCATCAGGAAGTATAGAAGACTTCAGACGAATAGAAAAGGCACTCTGCAAAGGTAAGCATTTTCTTGGAAAAATCACAAACATACGCAAGCTTTTTATTCTAAGGAAGGAAAATTAGGGGATTATTCTGGTTTACACCTTCTAAAGACGATTTTAGCCTGAATATTGCGCTTTCCATTTAGTGAATTTGTTTTACATTGTTCGCTTTATCTATAGGGGAAAACTGCTACTACAAAAGTCTCATAAGTTGATTTTAATGGGTCTATGAGTATGATAAGCAAACCACTGTCAGTAGGCGGCAAAGAGGAAAGAGCAAGAAAAAGTACAGTTCATGGTAATCCATGTAAGTTCGACAAAAAAGTGAAATGTTTTTTTACTTTCAAGTGAATTGTTTTCTGCAAACTTTTATATCATTGATTATTAAGTATATAATGCAAATTACATCAAGTTGTTTACGGTTTGTATTATCTACTATTTTGTATCCTTCATTTATTTCGTGAAACGGAAAAAGGACCCAAAAACGCCCAACTTCGACACTTTAGTAGCATCTTATACCCTACTTTTCAAAATAATACGGCACTTTCAGAAGCTATTCTAGGAGAAAATACGCCTAAGTACGACATTTAAGTAGCATTCTTACGGGCACCAAGTAGTCAACTTCGACACTTCAGTAGCATCTTTATATCACTTTTCCGGCCATCAACGACACTTTGGTAGCTTGTTGGGCATAGAAAAAGGAGGGAAGTGCGACATCTTAGTAGCATTTACCAGTCAATGTCGCGCCGATGTACGACATTTAGGTAGCATCTTATGGAAAGCATTCTCATTGAAGTACGACACTTTAGTAACATTTCAGCAAACGGCAAAAACAGGAAGTACGACACTTTGGTAGCATTGGTTCACAACCGTGGACAAAAGCGATGTGCGACATTTAGGTAGCATTTCTATTTTGCAACATATTTATTTACATTATCGAGGATAATTCATGATTTGTGCTCGCACACTATCCAGCACCTAACAGACCGACAGAAGCTACTAAAGCTATAGCTCATAAAGACGGAAGGGTAGGGGAGGAGGGTAGGAAAAAATAGATTCTACGCCGGGTGAAACAAGGGAGCAGACTGGAAAAATAGGAGAGGGAGATGGTGGACCAAAATACTATGAAAATAATGTATGTATTTTTCAAAATACTACCTAAATGTCGTACTTTGAGAGAAACGAAATTGCAAAAGATGTTACCTTTTTGTCGAAGTTGTTGTTAATTTACTGATATACTATATTTTATAAAACTTAAAAATAGAATCACTCAAAAGGGTTAAAGCAAGACAAAATAGGGAAATACCTATCATTTTACCCAATAATGTAAAGAACGCGTCAAATTTAATTGTTTTTGTAAAAATAAATATTATCAATGTTACCAATCTGTCGAAGTTTGCGCCCAACATGTTACCAATCTGTCGACGACATGCTACCAATCTGTCG
>ULKL01025972.1_pt1 | contig 12064 bp, 11 predicted proteins | sample 1951161 | NCBI WGS metagenome assembly ULKL01 (sample SAMEA4835501, study PRJEB28245) | human gut metagenome | biome: gut microbiome; material: fecal sample | place: Denmark | collected 2008
CTGGCATAGCCGTTGAAGTGCCCAGTCATTCCTACACCGCCATCTCCGATCAGAGAGGCCCCTCCACTCTTGACAGTTATACTGATAGCTCCGATTCTCGTGGAAGGGGCATTATTGCCAGCCATGATGTAGACGTGCTTGCCTATATATTTAGCATCATATGGAAGATGGATGACCACCTCACTGCCTGCTGCGCCGACATCAACGATGATACATAGGTCATTCACCAATGTGTAATCGAGATTTCCGTTCTTAATAGCATCGCTTTCCGTCAGGTTCTTGTAGTTCACATTGACGGATCCAGCATCTACATCTCCAAAGATATGCGCTTTTCTGAGCCAGGCTTCTCCTTTGAGAAAATCGAGGCAAATATTTGGAGCAAAACCATTGCCGATATATGGAGTAGGATCACCGTCAAACGACTTGTAGTCAGTACTCTCATTATTATTACCGTCAAGTCCATATTGCGACATCATATAGTCACCGCTGAATACAGCCGACGCAATCTTGCCGAAGTCCACCATCAGCAGCTGGGCAAGAAGCAAAGGAACCTTCTGCTGTTGCTTCCACGCGCTGTTGCTTCCCGACGGCTCGTTGTCTTTCAGAGTACCCTCCTTGGAGGGGTAGTAGAAGAACTGATCTCCGCCGTGGCTCACGAGGGGCACAACCTGCGCACTTCGCACATACGACACACCCGACTGCCACTCTCCGGCATAGTACAGCATAGGGCCGACGCTGCCTCGCAGGTCGTCGGCACCGTCGACGAAGCCGGTGGCCACCATGCCCTCCTCGAGCTTCGGCATGCAGATGTCGGCTTGTACCTGCTCGCCGCTCATCGGGGCGGGGAGCAAGCGGAACAGGACATACTCGGTGTCGGCGAAGGTCTTTGTAGGACTGTAGTACGACTTGGTCTTGAACGTGATGGTGTGCTTCTCAAATTCCCACGAATAGGCGTTGAGGGAGAACCCGCAGGCGGCGTCGCTGCCAAGGCTCGTCGCCACGCCGTCGACATATCCCTGCACACTCGTGTCCACGCAGGAGGGATAGACATAGGTGTCCAGTACTGCGCCCTTGTCCGACACACGCACCCAGTTCAGCGTGGCAGTGCCGTAGTCCACGCTGCCACGGTCGCTGTCACCGGGGTAGAGATAGCCTTGAAGGAGGTACTCACCGTCACTGGGGACGGTGAAGTCGATGGTTATCGACTTATCGCTGGTGCTGTTGGTAAATCCGCTTGTCGACCACGTCCATTCTTTGTTGTAGACGAAGACGCGAAGCTCCTTGCCCTTGTTCAAGGCCGTCGAGCTGATGCGGCCATTGAAGACAAGACGGTACTGGTGGCCTGAGAAGAGGTAGAGTTTCTGTTCGGCAAAGCCGTAGTTGCTGCTGGTCACGTTTGTCCAGATGGCGTTCACGCCAAGTCTCGACCAGAACGACAGGGTGTACCACGTCGAGGGCTTGAGCTTGCGTATCGTGACTCCGTCCCAGACAACTTGTTGGAGCATTTCCTTCCATTGGCTCTCGCTGTAGCGGCGCGTGTTGCGGTCGCGGTAGTAGTTTCGGCCGTTCTGCCCGCCTTTCTCGATATGGGCGTAGGGATCGTCATCCGCCACAGGACGGTACTGGCTCCTCACCGACCATCCGCCCAGGTGGTCGGTATCGCGGAATGCGGCGTTGTCCAGCAGGTTGGGGTTGCAGCCGCTCTGGTAGGTGGCCACAAGCTCGGGGGTGGAGTACTCTGTGCCGCTCTTCGTATATACGGTCTTCACGCAACGCCATACGTAAGGCATCTGCTCGGTGGGAGCGGGGAACGTCGTCGACCAGCCGCTGTAGCTGTCATACGATGGCACGCTTGTGCGGTAGGTGAGCAGGAAGAGGCTGGTCTGGGAGACGATACCGTTGCCAGCATCACCTTTGTCGCCCTTATCGCCTGTATCACCTTTGTCGCCTTTATCGCCTGTATCACCTTTATCTCCCTTTTCACCTTGCTCGCCGGTGAGTCTAACGTATGTGGGCTCGCCGTCCTTAGTTGTCTCGTCACTGTATTTCTGTACCTTCATCCAGAGATACGGCCATGAGTCCGTAGTGGCCACGGGGGCATCCTGCCATGTACTGCGTCCGGTGGGCCACGGGGCTGTTGTCGGTGAGTATGTTGTCTTTGCGGTGGAATTGTTGAAGGTGTAGTCCGTCCATGCGCCACCGTCACCTTTCTCACCGACGATGCGGAACCATTCCGAGAAATCGCTTTCCGTTGTCATTTTCGTACGCATCCACTCGCATCCATCGACAAATTTATAGCTGATCGTCGAGGTGTCAGGGCTTCCGTCGCTCTGACTCTTACAATACTGTATCTCAATACCGTCGCCATCAGTAAAGGGGGAGATGGTAACCATGTCGAGTGGAGTAGTGCCACCCTCCTCTACGAGTTCCACGCTCTTGGTAAGTATGGATCTCTTGGCGATGGTAAGTGTCAAAGGGTTGTCGGCATTGCTTTTTCCGTCCAACAACCAGTGCAGTTTGTCTGTCAATGTAGCTTTCTCGCGCTTGCTGCCGGTAATCTTTACGGCTGCAAGCGTGATGACAGCAGCACCATTTGTCACGTTCGGCGTGGTGTCCGAGCAGACGATGCGGTACATCACCGCGTCGTTGCCCGGATTGCCATCCTTGGGTGCAGGGAAGAGCTTGTCAAGAGCTGATATTGTTTTCATGATTTCCTTGCCTCTATACGCACGGCGATGCCGTTATGTTTGGTGATATTGTCGTAGGTCAGCGTCTTCTCCGTCACGTCGGTAACGGTGTTGCCGTCGTTGTCGGTAAACGAGAAGATGAAGGTCCAGCCTGTGGACAGCTTGCCTGTCGAGCGCTCATAGACCTTTGGATTGTAGGTTACCGTCTGGCCGACATTCACGCCCTGAGTGGGGATGCTCCGGCCGATGTCGATATAGAACGGGTCGTGGATATCGGTAGCCTCGGCGGTTCCGACATATGTCTGGCTGCTGTACTTCGCCAGACATCGGAACAGCTCCGAGCCCTCCACTCCGGCATTGTAGAGTTTCAGCGTCTGGCCGTTCACTTCCTGCATGTTGGCTATGGAGGTCATGTCCTTCCACACACCGCTCTCGTTGCGCTGCCACTGATACTGAGCTCCGTCCACATTGATACCGGCACGCTGCAGGTTGGCTGTGAACTGTACCCAGTCGTTATCGTTCGACAAGACATTGTCGCCGCTGCCATCCGCGCCCACACAGTTCACCAGTACCTTGAAGCTGTCGCCGGCCGATGCCATGATGGGTAGGGGCTGCGAGCAGATCACTTTCATGTCCCTGTAGGAGCTCTGATAGTAGATGGTCTTGTCGTTCTTGTACTTGTCCGCAAGGTTACCCTTGATCTTCAGGGCGGGGAATGTCTTACCGTTGGCCGTGACCTTTGTCAGCTCGAAGTAGTCCTTCCATATTTCCTTCACCTTGCCATCCTGCAGGATGCCGCCTTCATCGGTTACATTGCCGATGTAAAACTGTTGACCTGCTTCCTCAGGCACCACGATCTCGCCTCTCTTCGTAGAGTATGGACGTGGATAGACCAGTGCCGGATGCTTGGTGAAGTCCGTGGCCACTACCTGTCCCGTCGATGGGTTGTAATACTGCTGAAAACCTTGGTCAGTCTCGCCGTTGACCCACACGATGCCCATGCCCGGGATGAGCGTATCACCGTCGTCGAAGCCATAGATATGGTCGATTGCTGATAATGTATTCATAATCTTCGGTCTTTACTTGTTCGTTATCTTCTTGATGATGTTCTTCGCGTCCCACGCGCTGATATATCGTGCGCCAAGCTGCTTGGCCTCTGTCAGGCCAAACACTTCGAGGTCGGATGCGTTTACCACGTAACCGTGCTTTTCGTCGCCTGTGCGAAAGTCGGTCAGACAGAGCTTTCTGGCCAGACTGGCCGGAATGATATAGTAGTCCATATGCTTTTGATTTTATTCGGTTTCTATCTCTGATGTCGGGAACCTGCCCACGATGGGTTTCCCCTCGTTGTCCGCAAGGATGGTTCCGTCGGGCAGCGCTATTGGCTTGTAGGCGCTCAGCTCACGGCATACGCCGCCAACCTGATGCTCGCCGGTGAGCAGCTCGCGCTGAATGACAAACTCCGTTCCGTTTCCCAGGCTCTTCCATTCTGCCTTGTCGTTCTCGCGGTAAAACATCTGGAGGTCGAAGAACTTCTGCGGGTCCTTGATGTCGCCCTGACGGTTCGTCACCTTCGCCACGGCCTTGGTCTGCCGTGTGGTTGTGTAGAGGAATTTGGCATAGGCAAACTCATAGGTGTCTTCCCACTGGCCATACCAGCGGCGAAGCAGTGTCGAGGCTCCTTGCTGCTGTGTCGGGTCGCTCTTCGGCCATGCCAGTACGCGCAGCACCGTGTGTTGGATGAAGTCCACATCGACGGTAATCTGTGAGCTGTCCTTGCCGCTGATATACCACAGGTCTGAGGCTGCGTCGATGTCTCTCCAGCTCTTATTGCTGGTCTCGAAGGTCTGCCACTTATACCCTGCATGATCCTTGTCGAGCGGCACTCCGCCGTTCATCAGCGCTGCCTCGATGGGAAACTTGCCGTAGTTCTTGAACGGCGAGAAGTTCATCTTCGACGGGAAACGCAATTCCAGACTGATGTTTGTCTCGGTCTCATCCACCGTGGTCAGGTCTTTGTGCCAGTTGAACTCCGAGGTCTCCCGTCGCGCAGCATTGTAGTATTCTCCGTGGAAGTCCACCGACAGCAGCTGTACCGTGCTCACATTGCGACGGATGGTCAGGGCGTTCACCGTATCGACATAGTAGTCGCCCGTCGTCGCACTCTTTCCCTTGGTCAGCGCCACGACATTCTTTCCGTCAATGAGGCGCAGCGTCCAGACGACATTTTTCATGGCCGATGCATAGTCACCGGTAGGGATGTTGCCCTCCGGATCCTTGACGATCAGTTTTGGCTTCAGCTGATAAGGCGTGAGTGTTCTGTCGGGAACGAATGTACCCAACACCGTATTATATTTCTGTTGTTTGCTGCCGCCAAGCTCCACCATGGAGAAGGCGAAGCTCAGCGTCGGATGCAGTAACCGCCCGCCTGTAACCTTCATCTTCATATCCTGTTCTCTTTATATCACTATTGTATAATCCTGGTCATAGTTGCTGCCGTCGGGGAAGACTACCACTACTTTGTATCCCACCATGCTGCCGGCCTCCCATACCGATGGAAGGTCAACCTTAGAGTCCACGTTCAGGCTTAGCTCATGAAAATTCTCGTGCTTGGCGTTCCATGCCGCGTCGCCGTCGGCATCGTCGCTCTCGCGCAGCCAAGTGACCGTACACCCCGTGAGCTCCTCTGCCTTCAGCTGCATCTCGGCATTCCATACGGTGGCTACCAGTGTCGTGGTCCAGTCGGTACCGGCTCGGAAGAAGTTGCCCGCCGTACTGTTGATACTTATGCTCATGTTCGAGCCGCCGATAAGGCATGTCCAGTTTGTATTGCCGTATCTCGGCTCGCTGCCTGAGCACTCATCCACGGAGCACTCCCAATAACAGCCTTTCCACCACACTCGGTCCTTATAATAGCCCTTGGCAGTATCGTCCCATCCCTTGATATACTTCCTCGACGCATTCCACTGCCCGCAGTCGCGTGCCTGGTACATAGGCTTGCCGAGATAGTCCAGCTGGATGATGTTCTCGGCCAATATGGTCTTGGCATAGAGACACGGCTGCTCCTTTGAGATGACACCCTTCTGCAGCAGGTCGTGTACGGCCTGTATGTCGGGAGGCAGACCCACGAAGGCGGCATAGTTCGAGCCGTGCTCGGAGTCCTCGACGATGGGTTTGTCAACGCCTTGCAGGAATAGCCAACGGCCGTCGTTTGATGAGACGAACCACACACTCTGCCGTGAGGTGTCCACCGTATTGCCCCAGCGGATGACGCGCGCCGTTGGCACGGGGGCGTAGTTCTTACCGCCCGGCACGTCGCTGTCGCCGTAGAGGGAGCAGACGGCGGTGTTCGCCTCCGTATCTACCTTATCGACCCGCAGCCAGAATGAGTAATACGTCTTGCCGGTATCGAGGCGATTCACCTTGCCCAGCAGGATGTCGTTGACATGAAAGGTATGGTGGTCGGCATCATACTCCTTGCGGAAGGTCAGCGTGTATTGTCCGATATCGGTGTGCTCCACCTTCTCGATGATGCCTTTATCAGTGAAGTAGGTGTCTCCCTCCAGCACATTCTGGTGGTTGAACACCAGTTCGTTGAAGATGGCAGAGCCATCGACGCGGATGGATCCGCAGACGATCGAACCGTCCGGATTGAGCCTTATCTGTTTGCTCTCACCGACGACACAGCCCATGAGCAGCGTGAGCAACCCGGCGGCGGTGTCGTCGGTGTCCTTGCGCAGGTATGGTGCTCCGGCCAGATACGACAGCAGCGCGAGGAAGGCGTTGCCTATCCTCGTGGCGGTGTTGGCATACGTCCGGTGTTCGTCGCGTATGCCCTCGTACATGGTACGCAGCTGCGCTAATGCTTGTGTCGGGGTGAGTGTCTCAGCCATATTCGATCTTTTCCGCAAAGATAGTCTATATCATGTATTGTGGAAAATACCACATCAGTGCTTGTTTCTTATCTTCTCCAGCTCCTCCGCCTCTCTGGCCTTGGCATCAAGCTCGGTGAGGGCGCGCCAGCATTCGAGGCTGAGTACGGTGCTCTCCTTGGTAACGTCGCCGCCTGTCAGGGCGCGCAGTTGGATGTTGTAGAGTTCCATGAAATCTACATGCTCCGGCTGCCCGTCCTCCACCACGGTTCTCTTGAAGAAGTGGGGAAAGGCCCAGGCCATGACCCGCTTCACGTGTACGAACCACAGCAGGGTGCCGACACGCTCGCCGGGGGTGAGCGTAACGTCCTCCACAACCTTGCCATGATCGTCGACGGCATCACCGTAACCTGCCGCACGACCGTGGCTGTCGTGGTAGAGCCACTGTGCAAGGTTGTCGATATATTCCATGTCCTTGGTATCGACAAACAGCTGATAGTATTTCTCTGCGTGTAGGTATTCGTTGAAGGTCACGCCTTGCTGTAGCAGGGCATCGGCCGCATGGAGGCCACAGACTGCATCCAACCTACAGTCCATGTCCTCCACTTGGTCGATGAAGTCAAATTGCCGGGTGAACCCTTGTATCTCTTGTGTTGAGAGGTAGATGACGCGCTTCTTGCCGTCCAGCATGGTCCAGAGTTTCCAGCCGAACCGGGTGTGCCGGATGACATGCAGGCCGCAGAAGTAGATGAGCATGTAGGTCTTCACCGCCGTGGGATCCTGCTCGATGGCCATGAGGTCGAAGACGGTCAGCAGCTGCTCCTGGCTCAGCGCTCTCCACGAAGTTGGCGCGGTGAGGTTAATGTTCACCGTGCGGCTCTTCTCATCCGTTGAAGACGTAGCCTGCGCTGTCTTTAGTGTTCGTGAACGTTTCATGATGATTAGCTTTATAGGCGATACTCTCGCGGTAGAGTTTGAATGTTTCTTTGCCCTCCTCGCTGTCGATGATGCGCATCAGGCGGCGATACACTGGCTGTTTGAGCGTGGCCACGCCTTTCACCGCCCAGGTGTCGGTAAACCGGATGATGCAGGCGATGACCTCGCGGTAGAGCTCCAGCCTGTTGGGGTCTGACCGGCGGAAGGCATCGAGGATGTCGTCCATCTGCCGGTCGCCCATCTTCGTGCGCAGCATCTCCTCGGCTTCCTCGACGGTATTCTGGTAGCTGTTCCAGTCGATATAGGTGCCGTTGCGGTGGGTCTCGAAGAAATAGGTGTATTCATCATAGACATGGTCGATGAAGTGGCGGGCCTGATCCGTGGCTCCCCAGTTCTCGCTCCGCAGCCCGTTGAGTGTCATGGCCAGTGTCTTCCAGTACTGCGTGCGCAGCTGTCCCTCCAGGGCATCGACGCGCTGCTTGCTCGCTGGAGCAAGGTTGTCGTTGCTCACCACGCCGAAGCCGGTGGGGGTGAGCACCAAGTCGAGCTGGCGCAACACGTTGAGGAAGGCCGACAGGCACACCAGCTGCTTATACCACTTCATGAGCGTGGAGTCCTCGCCTCTCTCCTCTATATAGGTCATACCGGCCACACCGAGCAGAGCGTCGTTGCTGAAAGCCAGCTGCCGCCCGATGGCGGGCTTCACGCTCTCATACACGCTGTCGTTGGCAGCCGCGCCAACGGGCAGCGCCTGTTCAAAATCACTCTTGGTTATTGTTATCTCCATTGTCGTTTGAGTTTGAGTTTCCACTGACTTTCTTGGCATCCTTGTTTTCGTCGAGGGTGGTCAGCATGAGCATCGGCACATCGACGGTGCACCGCTCTGACCATCCATTGTAATGCAAGATGACGTGATAGGGCTTAGCCATCACGTCGTGGTAGGGCTTCTCCAACGCCTGCTTCAGCGTGAAGAGCTCACGTTTGTCACTGCCTGAGTTGTTCATCTGGCTCTTGCCCGGCGTGGCTCCCACGAGGTTGGGGTGCACGCCGTAGGCAAAGCAGAGGGCGTTGGCGGCCTCCTGCATGTCGTCGCTCCAGTTGCCGCCCTCCTTCTTGCTCGGGTCATTGAGGTTGATGATGCGCACCATGCGGTTCTCCTTGCCGTTGGGGTCGATGTAGTAGCCGGTAACGAGGGCCTTGCCTGCGTTCTCCACGCCACAGACAAAGTCGATGATGTTCTGCTTCTCCTGCTCCTTGCGCTGCTGACGGTCGGCTTCGTCCTCGATATGCTCGTTGTCGCACACATTGTCCCAATACTCTTCATGCACCTCAATCTGTACGCGCGGGGCCGACGTGTTCTTGATCATGAAACGCTTGCCGATGCCTATCAGCCGGTAGATGTCATACCATGAGTCCTTGAAGATGCTCGAATAGTAGGGCACGGGATAGTATTGGTATCCGGGGGTGGCCATACGCGAGAGGATGGCAAATTTGCGGTCGCTCGTGGGTTTGTTGTGGACAAGGCCGGTGGCAGGGTCTGGCTGTTTGCCCATGCGTATCTCAAGGTCGCCGAGCGGGTCCCAGTAGTCGAGCAGGGGAATGGCCTCGATGCGCTTCTCGTTGAAGTGGCCGATACGGAAGTCGCCAAAGAAGACGTGCTCTATTTTTCCCGATTTTGTCGACGGCGCATACTCGAAGCGGCAATAGCAGGCTTCCTTATGCCGCACGTTGACAATACGGCTGCCGTCGCGAGAGAGGATGATGCAGGTCACGCTGAAGTTGTACATCTGCATGTCGGTGCACTGCTCGGCAAAGCATTCCTGCAGCGAGTTGTGAAGGCAGAAATTGGTAATTTCTGGAATATCGACATCTTTCTTCTCTTTCCTATCGACGAAACGCAGCCCCTGACCGTAGCAGCAGATGGTGTTGAACTGCTGGCACTGGGCGGTGATCATGTTTCCCAACACGGCCTTGCGCAGCTGATGGGGCAGCATGTCGTCCACGCCAAAGGGCACATACTGATAGCCACGGCCGTTGATGGTCAGCGGGCGGACGTTCACCGTGCCGTCGTCCTCGTCGAACACGTCGCTGCTGTCGCCTCCGTACTCCTCGGAGATGGAGTTGAAGGCTCTCGCACTGGCCACGCCTTGGGGGATGATGCGGAAGTGCTGCACGCTGCCGCTCTGCCCGGTCTTCACAAGTTCTAAGTCGTTATTGCTCATAGATATACTTTCATTCCGTTAACTTCATAGATGAATATTTCGGGCAGCAGACGCATCTGGTGGCTCATGGGATTGATGATGCGCATGTAGCCGCCCTTCCAATACTGGTGATGGACGAGCCATCCGCGGTACTCCACCCTATGGCCGTCACTGCGGAAAGCTTTGATGTTCACCGTCTGTCTGTGCTGATAGGCGAGGTCCAGGTATCGCTGCATCTCGCTGAAATGGATGGCTTTCTGCTTCTTCGCTGCTGTCATTGTTTAACTGCTAATTAAAGGTATAGTCGAAGGTGTTGTCGAAGATTCGGCCCTCGCGCTCCAGCTCCACCACGTTATGGTTGTGCTGGGCGTACTCATAGCTGAAGGTGAAGCGGGGTATCTCGTCGAGGGCATTGGTCTGCTCGGTCTTGCTGTCGTCGATGACTATCTCGCGCCCTATGTTGGGACGGCCGTTCTTGAACGTCACCAGGCGCACGTAGGGCGAGCGCATCACCTCACCGAACCAGTCGGCCATATCCTCGCTCAGCGGGCCGGTGTCGGCCTTGAAGGTGCGGGTCTCCTGGATGCGGTAGTTTTTCTTCAGGCCTCCGATATAGGCGGAGTCGCGCTTGAAGGTGGGGGCTTTCGTGGCCAGACCGGTACAGTAGAAGAGCTCATCGCAGCCAAACGAGTTGGTGAAGAGCAGCACGGGGGCGCAGTCGGGCATGCGGAAGTCGATGTCGTACTGCTGACGGCGGCTGCCTGCCGTGATGGTGTAGGAGGCGAGGGTCTTGCCCTCGGCGGTGAAGCGGTCGGGGCTCACGTCGATGGTGGTGTAGCTGCTGTTGCCGCCGATGACCACGGGAGTGAACGTTCCGGTGCTGCCGTCGGTATAGGTGGCGGCACACGAGGCGGTGTCGGTACCGATGAAATGGAGGTATTCGAGCCGTCCCGGGGCCGTGAGCTTCGTGCCGAGCAGCAGCGAAAGGAAATGATTCGTGGTCCAGTCCTCGCACGTCGTAGGGATGTCGGCCTCGCAATAGACCAGCGAGAAGGTCTGCTGCTGTGTGGTGGTCGGTGTGCTGTCGGCAAACTCCTCGGTCATCTGTATCTGCACATCCACCACGAGCATCTGACGCGCATAGGGGGTGAGCAGACTGCCCAGGTCGGCAAGGGTGATGCTGCCGTCCAAGGGATAGAGATATTCCGAGTAGATCTCCTTCCTTGTCTTATTGTCGGGGCTGATGAGTATCTTCACGCCCATGCGGTAGCCGTCGATGGTGCATACCATGTCGGGCACGCCCATCGAGAAATACTTGCCGCTGAGTCCTTGACTGATTGTGATTGCCATAATCGTTTCTTTTCCGCAAAGATATATAATGATTGACGACTCAAAAAATACAGCAGAATGACGCGTTAGGGCACGAAAAAAAGGGAACCGGCCTCACGGTCAGCACCCCTCATCATGTATATGTAAAAAAATGTCTCCTATACCTGGAAGTCTATGTCGCGCCAAATGGCCCATTTCACCGTGCCGTCCTCGACGGTGGTGGTGCCGAACTCGTGCATGAACATATAGTTGGCGATGATGTGTATGTCCATATAGTACATCGGCTGCAGGTCTTCGGCAATCTCCTCCGAGGACTTCGGGTCGAAGACGAGCTCCGTGCCCGTCACGCCCTTGCCCGGCAGGTTGTCGCGCGTCTTCATGTACTCATCGAGCAGCTTGCACTGCATCTTCTCTTCCTCGCTGCGGTCGTTCTCTTTCAGCCAGTCGAGAAACTGTTTCAGGTCCTTGTTCATTGTTGTGCCCTCCGAATCTTCTTTAAGTCTTCCTTCATGTCCGACAGGCTGATCATCCAGTCGGTGAGCGTCTTACGCTCTTCCTCGCTCTCACTGTCGCCGAGCTCCATGAGAAGACGGTCCTTAACGTCGTCTATCAACTCTATGCGGTTCTGCAGGGTATCAACGTCGCAGAAGTCGCCAAGCAAGGCTACGGCCTTGCCGTCCAAGAGCAGCTTACTCATAGTAGTCTCCTTCCTCTTCTTTATCCGTTGTTATTTTAGCCGCGCCTTCGATACGTATGGCATCGATCAGGCAGACGTCCTTTTTCTCCTCGCCAACCAGCACAAAGATCTCAAACTGGTCGCATTTCTGGCCACGCAGGTCTTTACTATCGTGCCAGTCCAGACAGAGCCAGTTCTTGCCCGTCTTCTCGTTGACCTCAATGCACTTACCCTTGACATACTCATAGAGTGCGCGCAAGGTAGGATCGTCCGTGTAGCGACGGTAGTCCAGATTGCTCAACTCTGACGTTAGCAGACGGGCATCACTGTCGGTGTAGCCGCAGTCCGTGACATACAGGAAAT
>ULKL01003181.1_pt1 | contig 12034 bp, 7 predicted proteins | sample 1951161 | NCBI WGS metagenome assembly ULKL01 (sample SAMEA4835501, study PRJEB28245) | human gut metagenome | biome: gut microbiome; material: fecal sample | place: Denmark | collected 2008
TATACAAATACAAAATATACTGTTGGTTGCAGGAAATAGTTTTAGAGAAATTATCTCCACTGAATCTCATGGACCAGACCAAGATGGTGATTCACCTGGAGAACATGCTAGAGGAGATAGGATAAAGCAAATTACTACAGGTCCTACCGAGGTACAGTATTATGATAAGATATCCGAAAGTATATCTAGCTTATGGAGTACTTATTCAAAGATGATTCAACCTGGAGGGTATATGGATGAACTAAGAAAGAATCTATGTATGCTGGCATCTAGGTTAGAGATATACTTACCATTCTGTGATCAAATCGAACGGTTAGTAGTACCAAAAGTAGTAAATCATCGAAAACCAACTCCTTTGGGAGGACCTAATCCAACAGCCCCCCTCAATAAAGCAAGTAAACCTTCGTTAACCATAATAGATAAGAAATCATGACAAAAGAACCTTGGAGAATGGTTAAGAACCATTCTTGGAATAGGTATAAAAAGATTATCACTGATTTCTTAGATTGGGATGCTGGAAGACAAACAATTACTTGGGCTAAACATGTTAATCAATATCTAAATCATGCTGAGGATGATAGCCCAAGATATTATAATATTCCCATAGAAGCTTTATGCTATTACAATGCTTTTAGGAATTGGCCTATTAATAAGGCTACTGTTTCTGGAGAATTAGATGATGAGAACCTTTCTATACTTATTTCAAAGAATTACATAGAACAAATCGGATATCTCAATCAGGAAGGTTATTGGAACTTTAACTGGTCCGAGGATAGATTTGTTATCAATGGGATAGTATATAAGCCTTCTGGAGATACTCAAGTATCTCAGGCTAAAGATGAAGCTTTGGTATTCTTGGTAATCCTCAAAAGGGATAGAGATACTAAAATCAAATTCGTAGAACAAAATCCATAAAGATATGAAAATGTTAATGTTACGTTTCACCAAGCTTAACAATGTAGAAGGCGATTGGTGGGACAGTAATCTTATAATCTTGAATGGACCTTCTGGAGTTCACATAGAAATGCCTGGTACTGGTAATTCGGCTACTACCATGCAATCTATGACTGGTATGAAGTTCGTATCAAATTACCAAGATTACTTTGGAGAGGTATGGGATAAAGATATACCTCATATAGGCTTTGGCCAAGTTATTAAGTTCAGAGTTAGGAAATTACCTGATTATGCCGTAGTAGTTGGGGATATAGAGGATGGAGGAGATGTTGACCCAGATAATCCAGATGATATCCCAAATGCTTTTGCTGGTAAAGAAAAAGAATACTTCCGTGGTAATAACTCAGAACTGTTATTGGGAAAGAATAAAGTAACACCTTAAAATATATACATATGTACGTTAGTAAATACTACACTTGCGAAGAGATTGACCAACGGCTATTACAGGGTTATTATGATGACTCTTTGGCTCATGGTTTTGTTGGAACTCTTAAAGAGTTCTGGGCATTCTTCTTATCAATTGCAAACAAGGTAGATAAGAAAGAAGGTTGGGATTTGTCAGAAAATAACTTCTCTGATGAATTGCTAGAAAAACTGAATGGAATTGAGGAACATGCTAACTACGTTACTAAAGTTTCTCAACTAGAAAACGATTTGAAATATCAGACTCAAGAACAAGTTGAGAAATATATACATGACTTAGTAGATGGTGCTGATGATGCTTTGGATACATTAAAGGAATTGGCTGAAGCATTAAACAATGACCCAAACTTTGCTACCAATATCACTAACCGATTAACTGAATTACGTACTCAATTAGAAGCTGAGGTAACTAGAGCTAAGAACCGTGAAAACGAATTAGCTTCTCAGATTAAGATTGTGAACGATAACTTGGTTAACTCGGTTAATACGTTGAATGCAACTATCCTTAAAGTAGTACAAGATATTACTAGGATGATAGAAGCAATCAATGCTCGTATTCAAAAGGTAGAAGACCGGGTTGGTGATTTGGAAGTAGAAACTGACAATAACTTAACTGAAGCTAAAGAATATGCTAAGGAATTGGTAGATAAGGAAGCTGCTGAACGTAGAGCTGCTGATGAGAAACTGACCGAGGCTGTTCATCAAGTACAGTTAGACCATACTAGGGATATTGCCGACTTAAATAATAAGATTCTAACCGAGGCTTCAGAAAGAGCAAATGCAGATGTAGCATTAGAATCTAAACTGAACACCGAAATCAGTGATCGTAAAACTGCAGACCAAGAACTTGAATCCAAGATTAATGCTGAAGCTGCAGCTCGTACTGCTCAGGATGAAGTATTACACCAACAGATTGTAAAGGAAACTTCTGACCGTCAGAATGCAGATAATGGTTTACAGCAGAACATTACTCAAGAAGCTCAGAACCGTCAGAATGCAGATACTGTACTTCAGAACAATATTGATAACGAGAAAGAAACTCGAATTGCTCAAGATGAAATCCTTGACCATAAGATTGAGGATTTGAAAACTCAGGCCGGTACAGATAAAACCGAATTGCTTGAAAAACTAGAGCAAGAAAAACAAGAACGTATTGCTGCCGATAAAGACTTAGATAATCGTAAGGTAGATAAAAGAGAAGGCTATTCTCTTACTAAAAACGACTTTACCGATATTCTCAAGGCTAAATTGGATGGCATTGAAGAACATGCTAATTATATCACAAAAGTATCTCAGCTTATCAATGATGCTGGTTATCAAACTGAAGCAGATCTTCAGGCAGCTATTGAAAAGATTATTGGGGAAGCTCCCGAGGTTCTTGATACTTTGAAGGAGATTGCAGATGCTTTGGGTAATGACCCAAACTTTGCAACTACAATTACCAAGAAATTGGCTGCTATTACCGAACAGTTGAATCAAGAAATTACTAATCGTACAGAAGCTGATGCCCAGGTACAGGCTAATGTAGATAAGGAAGTTTCTGACCGTAAGGAAGCTGATACTGCTCTTGAGGCTAAGTTGAAAGAATACGTTGATAACGAAGTAGATAAAATTACTGGTAACACTGACGGTATTCAAGCTAGTCTGAATAAGGAAATCCAAGATAGAAAAGATGCCGATGCTGCATTACAAGCTGCTATCACTAAGGAAGAAACGGATCGTAAGGCTGCTGATGCTGCATTAGATACTCGAGTAACTGCTAATGCTACCAAGATACAAGAATTGGCTTTATCTATTCAGGATGCGGTAAATACCGTTAAAAATGAACTTCAGGCTAAGATAGATGCTTTGCAAACAGAAGTAAATGCTAACAAGGCAAATATCCAACGTAATACTGACAGATTAAATGACCAGATTACTAAGGAAGCTGAAGATTATGCTGAATTAAAAGGCATGGTTAATGCAGAAGCTGAAGCAAGAGCCAATGCTGATACTAATCTTAAGTCTCAGGTAGATAAGGTAAATATCGACTTGAACACTGAGGTTTCAAAGAGAGAAGCTGGTGATACTGTTTTACAGCAGAATATCGATAAGGAGATCTCTGATAGAACTTCAGCAGATACTTTATTAGATAATAAGTTCACTGGCTTGATAAATACTGAATCTACTGCCCGGGTAAATGAAGATGAGAAAATCAATGCTCGAATCGACCAGGAGATTAAAGATCGTAAGGCAGGTGATGATGCTTTAAGTACCAGAATAGATAGCCTCAATAGTGGAGTAACCGGTTCTTTAGATGAGCTCAGGGAGAAAGTAACTAATAACACTACTGCTATTCAAACCGAAGTAGAAAGAGCTAAGGCTGCTGAACAAGCTCTTAAGGATTCTCTGACTACAGCTATGGAAAATCACAAAGATAATTTGGTAGCTATATCTAAAGATATCAATGATGAGGCTCAAAGTAGACTACAAGAAGATACCAAGCTTCAGAATAATATTGATACCGAAACCCTTAATCGTACTCAGGCAGACACTCTGTTAGAGAATAAGATTACTCAGGAAGTATCAGATAGAGTTCAGGCTGTTGAAAACTTGAATGACCGAAAGGTTGATAAAGTAGATGGCAAAGAGCTTTCTTCAAATGACTTTACCGACTTATTAAAAGCTAAGTTAGATAATATCCAGGAATTTGCTAACTACATTACTAAGGTATCTCAGTTGGAAAACGATTCTAACTATCAGAATGCCGAACAAGTAGAAGCTGCAATCCAAAAGGTTATTGGTTCTGCTCCTGGAGTATTAGATACACTAGAAGAGATTGCAAAAGCATTGGGAGATGATCCTAACTTTGCAACTACAATTACTAATAAGCTGACTGAACTTAAAGGTATTATAGATAAGGAAATCTCCGATAGAACTGCAGCTGATGAACAAATTACTCAGAAGTTTACTGAATTAAGTACTACTCTTAATGCTACAGTAAGTGAACTGAGAACTTTCGTAACAGAAACTCGTTCTGAATTATTAACAAAGGCTCAGGCTCAGGATGAATTAATTGCTAAGAATACTGCTAATATTCAACGTAACCTAGAATTAATTCAGGGATTACAAAGTAATCAGAATACTGGTTATCTTGAAATCAAGGAACTATTGAATACGGAAATTGAGGCTAGAAAGGCTGAGGATATTCGTATTGAAGCTAAAGTAGACAAGAATACTCAGGACCTTACTACAGAACGTAATGAGCGTATTGCTGCCGATAAAGTTCTCCAGGATAATATTGATGCTGAAGAAGCTGCAAGAATTGCTGCTGATAATGCTCTGGGTAAACGTATCGATAAAGAAATCGAGGATAGAAAAGCAGCTGATACCGCTCTTGAGAATAAATTTAATGATATCACTAATGGTTTAGATGAACGTCTTCAGAAAGAAGAAGCAACTTCAGAAGCTTTACCCTTAACTATGGTTACGGAAATTGATTCGAACTTGGTTATCAATGGTACTTCTGCTGAAGTAAACTTTAAGAGTTCTGTAAAAGAAGAGGGCAATCTCTATGGAGAACCTATGCCTCGTAAGTTTGTTATACCTTCTGCTACAGATGCTAAAGCCGGTCTTCAGTCAGCAGCTGATAAGAAGAGAGGGGATTCTATGCCTAATGATTATATCACGGGAGCTAGTTATACACCTAAGGCTAGTGTGGTTACTACTAACATAAGTAGAAGTACATATAACTCCGATGAAGGTATACAGAAATCTAATAATTTCACTGTAGATATCCCCGCTTCTACTGCTGAGAAAGCCGGTGTACAAACTGCAGCAGATAAGAAGTTATTTAACTCTATTCCTCAGACTGTAGTAGTTGGAGAAGGAGCAACTTCAGATGCTAATAAAGTTACAGTATCAGTAAACAGAAAAACTGTAAACAAAGGAATATATAAAGATGATAATACTACTTTTGATTTACCAGTAGCTTCAATTACTAAAGCTGGTACTATGACTGCTGCTGATAAGGTTAAGTTGGATGAAACTTTACCCCAGCAGATTGCTAAGGAAATCCAAGACAGAAAAGATGCCATTGAAGCCTTGAAGAATTCTTCCGAAGCTTCCCTTGCTCAAGAAATCGAGGATAGAAAAGCAGCTGACCAGGCATTAGACACCAAATTTACTCAAGCTATCAAAGAAGAGGCAGATGCTCGTGCTGAATACGACCAGGTTCAGATGCAAAAGATTCAGGAAGAAGAAAAAGCCAGAGCTGCTGCAGATACTGCTCTTGAGAATAAGTTACAAACTAATATCAATAACTTAGAAAAGAAGCATGATGATTTCGTAGCAACTAAGGGTAAGGCTAATGGATTTGCATCTTTGGATGGTAATGGATTAGTACCCTCTAGTCAATTGCCTTCTTATGTTGATGATGTTATCGAAGCTTATGCTACTTATGATATCAGTGAAACTGGAAAGCTGAGCAACATTAAATTATATTCTGACCCAGATCATGCTAATCCTATTACTGGAGAATCAGGTAAGATATATTTGAATATTACCCAGGATGAACCCTCTTATCAATTCCGTTGGTCAGGTACTCAGTTTGTAGATAGTAATACTTCTTCACTGATACTTGGAGAAGTTACTGGTACTGCTTATGATGGAGGTAAGGGTAAAGCTTTAGCTGATTGGAGAAAATCTCTGAATGATAATCTAAAGTTTTATTCTCATATTAAGGATGACGGAGCTTGGACTAGAAATGCTACCGAAGTTAGATTAAATTTCGATTGTTCAGATTTTGGTAATACTGCAACTGTAGTTACTCATAATCAACCTATCCCAGCTGCTACCAAAGACTTAGCAGGTGTACAAACTGCAGCAGATAAGAAACTGTTTGATTCTATCCCGGGTACTATTATAATTTCTGGTAAAGGAGTAGTTCAGAATACGGATAAAGTTTGGGTACAGATTAGTAAATCTACTAAAGCTGATGGAGTATATGGTGAAGCTACTACACAGACATTAGAAATTTTAGCTGCTAATGCTAATCGAGCTGGAGTATTGACTCGGGAGATGTTCAACAAACTTAACTCTGGTCTAAATGGGGATATTACCAATGCTCTGAATGAAGCTAAGGCTTATACTGATGCTGCTAAAACTGCATTAGAGAAATTAATCCAGGATTCTGACGAAGTAATCAAGAAAAGCTTAGATGCTCATATTGGCAATAAGAGTAACCCTCACAATGTAACCAAAGCTCAAGTAGGTTTAGGTAATGTACAGAACTTAGCTCCAGCAGATATGCCAGTATCTACTGCTCAGGCTGCTGCTATTGCAGATGCTAAGGCTGCAGGTACAAAAGCTCAGACCGACTTAAATACCCATGTAAACAGAAAAGATAATCCTCATAATGTAACTAGAGCTCAATTAGGATTGGCTACTACAGACCAAGTAGTATTTGCTAAAACTACTGCAGCTTCTGGTTTCTGGAAGGAATCAGATGGTAGATTAAAATCTCAAGTAGAGAATTTGAACCATACTCTGGACCAAATCTGCAATATACCTACAGTTCACTTCAAGATGAATGGTAAATACCAAGTGGGAACTATTGCTCAGAGCTTAGAGGAAATTGAACCTCTGTTGGTATCAGAGAATACTATACCTGCTTCTCAAGTACCTAACCAATCTAGATTCGAAACTTTCGTCGGAGAAGATGGTCAGGAATATGTAAAAGTAAAAGTAGTAGAATATGAAATGCTCAGTGTCATGGCTCTCGAAGGAGTTAAGTTATTGAGAAAAGAATTCGAAGACTTTAAGAAACAATTAAACAATAAGTAATATGGCAGAAATAGCAACTTGGAGTGCTATTCTGAATAAGACCGGCCTTGGTAAGACCTCTAATGAGTGCCCTACCAAGGCTGAGTTGTTAGCACTCAATAATGGTAAGGACTCCCATGTTGACAAGGTTATTGTAATTAGTAATGCTGCTAGCTATGGTAACAATGAATGTGTCAAGTTAGAGGATATCAATGCCGAGCAATGGATTTATGCATTCCAGTGGGATCAGAATAGTAATCCTTCTTTTAATGCTCCAGCTACTGGAGGTACATACCCCTTGGGTTCATATACTTCTAATCGAGTTAAGCAAGTAAACGGTGTTAATACTATTATCTCTCAAAGTTTGGTGAATGATGTCACTAAAACTTCGGAAGGTTCTTGGTATACTATCGATTACGACGGTAATAATAAAGGTAGAATAGTACCCAACAATACATCTACTAATAGTAAATCAATCACTGTAACTTGGACTCAGAAGTATTCGGGTAAAACCCTACAGGCAACATTTACCCAGGCAGCAGGTAGAAAAGTTTATTCTTCATGGAGTTATAACTGTAGAGTAGATAAAACTTCTTTCAGTTACAGTGGAGGTCAATCTAATGTAACTGCTAAGAGTGCAAGTAGAACTTATACTTGGAATGGTCAAGGTAGTAGTTATACAGAATCAGAAACTGCTACCGTAAGAGTTTCTAGTCCGGCTTCTATTAGTGGTAATAGTATTTCTATCCCAAGTAATAGTGGTTCTGCTAGAAATTTTACGGTTACTTTCGATTTCCCAACTGCTACAGATCAGACTATCTCAATTTCTCAGGAAGGAAGTCAAGTAACCTATGTAGATCACCTATCTATAGACCCAACTACTAAAAATGTACCTGGAACTGGTTCAGAATTTAGATTGACAGTAAATGCCAATTATGATAAATATATAAACGGAACTTATGTAGAAAACACTAGAACTACTTATACTTCAGCTGAAGTAGTTGAGGGAACTTCATCTGATATTACCATCTCTGGTAAAAGTTCTAGTGGATGTAATATTAGTGTAGCACCAAATCCTAACTCATCACCTAGAACTTTTAAGATTAAGTTTACTTATGATACGGCAACTCCTGTATATTTAACCATTACACAGAATTCGGCTGAGGTAACTTATCCTAGTAGCGGTATAGTATTTGAACATAGTACTCAACAGAATAGTGGTTATAAAACTAGTACTTTATCCATTGGTACTGTTGAAGGTAAAGGAGGTAATACTTCTTTTTATATAAAAAGTTATAGGTCTAGATATGTTAACGGTTCTTTAAGTTCTACCGAAGCTATTAAACCTACTCTTATTTTGCCATCCGGAGTAACCGAAACTATTACTAATGTGAGTGGTTATTACTTTAAAGTAACTATTACCATACCTGAGCATTCAAAGCCTGCAAGCAGAACTCTTACAATCAGAGCTAATCAACCTAATGGCTTAGATAGAGAGTTAGTACAAACTGTACAACAGAGTGCTTCAACTTATGAGTTTGGTATTAGAGAAAACTCGGAGGATTCTTTGAGTACTTCTCTTACTTATTCTGGTTGGCCAAGTTCAGATTTATTATACAATAGACCTGTAAGAGTATATTCTAGGAAGAATGGTAATCAATTCCTTAATTGGGCTTTATCTTCTAATGTGGATTGGATTACTATATCTGGTTCAGGTGCTGGGGCTACATATAAGGTAACCACTAATAACAGTAGTTCATCTAGAACTGGAGTTATTACCTTTACTCAGGGGGAATCTGGTAAAACTTGTACTCTAACAATAGTTCAAGAAGCAGGAGATGTCTATGAGTTTTATATTACTGACTCAGAGGGTAATGGGCATTACACCGATTTCACATTCTCAGCTCCCTCAAATGGATTGGTAAATAAACATGTATTTAATATTATCTCTACTCACAATGGTAGTCCCTTATCTGTAGACGATCTAGAGTTAGTCCATTCGGAGCTAGTAGAGAAATTAATCGGCTTGGTATCAACACAAGATACTCAATCCCCATTCAGGTTTATAACAAATATAACTGAAGCAGGCACTACTGTAAGAACTGGAGCAGATACTTATAGACAGAAGCCATCTGGAAAAACAGTAATTTTCAGAGTTCTTCAAGAAGCTAAAATAAATAATTTCAGATTGGAATTAAGTTTAAATATTTCAAATGGTAATGATCAAGAAGATATGTGGGGATTATTTGATACGGCTAATATACCTCATACTTCTGCCTCTATGTATAATATGAGCTTAATACGTGAAGGTATTATAGTAGACTCAGTAGAAGGTAAAATAACTGTGAATTCTATTCAAAGTACTACTAAGGATAGAGGGGTTGGAGATAATGTTTATGTATGGGCCTATAATTCTGTAAGAGGTTTATGGTTATCAATTGGTAACTTTAGGATTGAAGAGGGGAATAATACCCATCATTGGGATGTTTCTTGGCCCACCTAGACAATTTAATCCTAAACACAACACTAGTACATTTATTGATAGATAAAGTTAATAATTAAATTTAAAACTAAATCATTATGGAAGTTAAATCTGGTGAAGGTACTGTAGTGGTTGCGGATCGTAATCGTTATAGTGATGAATGTTGTAATAATCGAGTAGTTGATGCTCAGAGAGATCAAAACATTATTAACTCGGTAGTACAGGCTTTGGGTAATAAAACTGCATAATTTCTATTAAAGTTGATTAGGGAAAAGGGAGGTACCTGTAGTGGGTATTTCCCTTTTTTCGTTTTAATCTAGTAAGAAACATGGAAGAAGATAATAAACTACAAACCTTTACTCTCCAAATGCAACTACCGGCTCCTAATTTAGAAGTAGCAAAGAGAGTAGCCGATGAAGCACAAAGACTGATAGATATCTATGGATACTATAATTTCTTGAACCTAGTAGAATTTATGAAACAGAATCCCAGTATGGTTCAAATGGGATTAAGTCTAATCAATAAAAATAATGCAGTATGGAAGAAATGAAATTTAAATCATTACAAAGAGGAGATTTAGTCTTTACTCTAGAAAGAGACAGAAGATCAATGTACCCAATCTTTGACCGAGCTAAAGTAGTAAAGGTAGGAGAAAGTAAACCCAGAGCTAATGAAAATGGTGATGGCTTTTCTAATCTTATAGAAATTGTTCTTCAAGATTCCATTGGTACAGTAACCGTATATTTACCTTCGGATGGGAATGAGGGTATTTATAACAATGTGTACTACACTCTAATTGGAAGTAATATTGTAAACGAAGTATCATTGCAAAGGTCACAGGCTCTTGGTATTATTAATAATGTAGGTAAATACGAGAACATAATAAAGGAATGCGATAATATCCTTGCTATGTTTGAAAACAAGGAGCCCACTAATGGTAGTCAATTCAATGAAGAATTCGCTTCATTCAGGAAAGATGTAGTATCAGTATTACAATCACAACAGCAAGCCATAAACCTTATGATGGATTCACTTGGCTTGAATAAACCGAAGGAAAATCCAGATGGCAAGTAAGTCAGTAAACATAACTATAAGTACTCCCTTGGGAGACTTACAGATATATACTGACCCAAAAGAACAGGCTAGAGCTGAGAAGTTGATTGCCGAAACTCCATCTATCATGAGAAATGCCTATGATAGAGCTACTGAGAAATTTGGCAATCAACTTCTCAGACTTGTGAAAAAATGCCTAAGAACGGGTACTCCCCCAAGAGGAACCCATTGGGATCCTCACTCTGCTAATACTATTAAACGATATGGAGAGCATACCCTTTTGAATTATATGGGTCAGTATTTGAGATCAGTACAAATAGTAAAACAGAAGAATCGAACTTACGTAGGTATACCTACTAACCTTAAGAAAACCAGAAAGGGTGATAGGACTAGTAAAAGAACATTGAACCAAGTAGCTATCATGTTAGAGTATGGTTCTAGAGATGGTAATTTACCTCCAAGACCTCTATGGGCACCAGCTTTCGAACAAGTTGGTGGTAAGAAGGTTCTGAAGGAAACTATAGTAAGAGAACTTCGTAAAGAAATAAGGAAATATAGAAGATAATGGGATTCACTATAAGCAAGAATCAAGGTTCAGGTAGGACTGTTATAACGGTAATACCAGAAGAAAAGAATGCTACGGACAAAGATATAGTTCAGATCTTAACAGTAGAAGCTGTAGATGGGTCAACTAAAGAAGTAAAGCTTATCCACAAGAAAGGGGAAGGCAATTATGAATACACTTTCAGAGTTTCACCCACTGAATTATACTTTGAGCCTACAGGAGAAAGTAAAGAGGTTACTATTGTATCTACTAAACAAATGGTAATCAATGGAAAGAAAGTTGGTGATCCAGTTAATGTAAATTATACTAGGGAAAACTCGGGAGATGTATCTGGCTCTGGTACTACTCTTATCATGAGCTTAAATGATAATACTCATAATGATAAACTTGGCCAAGTAATTTTCATACAGGATGAATCAGGTAAAACTGTAGTTGTAACTTGTAGACAGGGTAAAAAAGAGAACACTGCTGGAGGGGATATTGGTCTTATCCAATTATGGTCTGGTTCTGGAGTTCCTGAAGGTTATGTACTTTGTGATGGAAGTCAAGTAAGTATAGCAGAATACCCAGAATTATATAAAGCTATTGGAGATAAGTATAATACTGCTTCTACTAAAGCTGGTTATATAAGTGTTCCAGACTTAAGAGGTAGATTTGTAGTAGGATATGATCCAAGAAATTATGAATACGAACGTATTGGTAATACTGGTGGGCAGGCCTTAGTAACTCTTACTCTAGACCAAATACCTCCTCAT
>ULKL01021445.1_pt1 | contig 11964 bp, 14 predicted proteins | sample 1951161 | NCBI WGS metagenome assembly ULKL01 (sample SAMEA4835501, study PRJEB28245) | human gut metagenome | biome: gut microbiome; material: fecal sample | place: Denmark | collected 2008
GCATCTCGGCCTGTCTGGCGATGCACTGGCGATAGAGTCTGCCCATGGGAGAGAACGGATTGCGGAACTCCGACACCTTTTCCTCATCAAACCCCAAAAGGCTGCCAATCTGTTCCGGTGTCAGGAGAAGCATCGCAAGATGTTCCACTTTTGTCTCCATCTCCTCCGTGTCGAGGAGCTGTGCCCCCGATATGATGGTGCCCGTAAAGTAATCTTTCAAATCCTTCGGTTTCATCGTTGTCATTGATAATGAATTCTATAGAATTTCTCCCCGCGAGCTCGACAAACTGCCGCATGATAACATCGAAGACTCCAGAGTCGGTAGTGATAATCGAGCTCTCCGCCCTGTCGCCGTAGGTCTGGTTCTGCGAGGTGACCACAGCCACCTGCCAACACTCGTTTTTAACGAGCACTATCTTGGAATGGTTTTGCCCGAAGAAGACATGGTCGAAGGCCATCTTCATCTCACCCACCAGTTTCAAGGTCTTCTTGACAGCTCTTTGATCGAGCAGTACCATGGAGCGTCCTATCGTCCCTTTCATCTTCATGAGCATAAAGCCATTGAGGAATGCTTCCGAGGTAGAGTAGGAGGACACCCACACGTCAGCCTTTCCGGTCTGCGACAATATCCAGTGGAGCAGTCCGAGCGTATGCAGGCCGTTGCCGAGATAAGCCTGTATGGGATTCCCGGCCAACGGTTTCAGTATCTCATCAATCGGCCGTCCCTTGCTCATTGCCTTCCGGAATGGTTACGCCGGCGGCTTTCAACTTCTCAATGGTCTCCGGCTTTATATTCGCTTTGTTCTCGATAAGCGTATTGACAGCCTCCTGCAGTTTGTCGACATCTTTATCTGTCAGCTCCTCCTTACCAAGTGTACGGCTGATGCAGGTGCGTGCTGCTCCTACTTCCTTGACGATACGCTGCGCCTTCTCCTCCGGCGTCTCGGGATGGTCCGGCTCTTTATAGTCATCATATTGCTTGTAGGCGTTGCGCAGCGCGTTGTCGGTTTGCCGCAAGGTATAGCAGAGCTCATATCCGTCGCATTTCTGATAGTCAGGCTTTGCCACCATCAATGCCAGCTGGCTATGCAGCTCCCGCATCTTCTTCCAACGCTTTGCGTTTTCGTCCCACAGAGCTTTGATATTGTCAGGCAGAGAGTCATGGTCGGCACGCTTGCCACGCACAGAGACGATGGCAGGATTGTCCGATGTGTCCACGCTCTCGATACCCTCCGGCTTTTGCTGCAGGTCCTCGACGACCACCTTCTCCGTCTCATCGATGTATTGTCCGACTTCGGCATTCGTGATGCCGTCCATGCGGATTCTGTAGAACTTCTGCAAGTCCGCGCGCACCCATGGCAGCAAAGACTGCGGGCGCTGACAAGCAGAGTTATAGATGCCACGCTCACGTCCCGGATCGAGCTGCAACAGCATCTCAGCAGCATCGATAATCTCTTTGTCCGATGGCTTTTCCTTTTTCAGGAAGGCACCCATCTTCATGGTCAAGTTGTTGTCCATATCTTTTCTTTTATTCAGTTAATAAAAAAATGGCCGTGGCATCACTGCCGCGGCCACCCCAATACACTTTCTATCTAAATTATTATGGAAAACGAAATCCTGTCAGTTATTTTTTTACGCAGCTGGCACGGCTTCCTCCTCTCCAGTGGCGCAGTTGAGCTTGGTGTCCTTGGAAAGGAGCAGGTCACCCTCATAGTATGGAGCCGGGCAATCGTCGTAGACCTGAATGGCAACAGTACAGGTCTTAGCGCCTGTGATCTCCGTACCGAGGTCACCACTTGGCTTGCTGTCTGTGGCATAGATGTCCTTGTTGCCGAGCACATGGAAACCACCGTCTTTCTCCTGAACGACATACACAAGGTCATCGTTCTTGCACTGACGCTGGAATCCGATGATCTCCTTAGAAGGTCCTACCATGACCAACGTAGCTTGGTTGTTGACGATCTGAGATCCGACCTCACCGGCAGTATCCCATGTCACGCCTGATGAGTTATCCTTCAAATCGAAGTGGCGCCAATAGGCTTCGGCCTTCAGCAAGAAGCTACCGACATACGCAGCGAGGTCACCCATCTTCTTAGCATCCTCACTGCCTACATCCGGAAGTTTCGGCCATTTTGCGATGTCACTCTTCGGAATAAAGTACACGCGCCGCTTGATTCCTGCAATGACCTTCTTACCGGGGCAAGCATCGATGGATTCGTACATTTTATTTACTGTGCAATCACTCATAATTGGAAATTGTCTATTGTGTTAAAGGTGGCTGAGCGAGTCAGCCACCATTATAATTTATTTTCCTGCGCCAGCGTCCGCAGCAGCTTTGGCTACTCGTGCGACCATTAATGCCTCTTTCGAGAAGGTGCGTACCTGAGCGCCATATACGCCAGCATATTCGAACGTAAGCTTCCAAGACTTATACTTGGCGATGTTCACCTGATTCTCCTGTGCGTTGATGTCGGTACCAAGAAGGAAGTTTTCTTTCTTGGTAATCTTGATAAGATTAGAGCCTGCCATACTGTCGACGACTGCAAACTTACACTTGCCTCGAGAACCTTCCAACGTGTCCTTATCGTAGGATGTGTTGTAAGGCACATTGCCATGGCGTGTCTGGTAGTCGTCAACGTAGAAGTCGTAAATCTCAGGAGGAATATACATGAAGCCTTCTTTAAGGGCTTTGTTCCTCTTTCTCCAAATACTCTTCAATACGTCTACGGCATTGGTCTCGTTGATAACAGGAACTTCCATGAAGTTGCCGTTATCAACGGAGAGTTCACCAGACTCAATTCCTGCATTGAGGATTGTATCGAAACCATCAAAGAGATCAGCGGTAGTCTTACCTTTAACATTACGCTTACCAAACCAGATAGCGTCTTCATCAAGGTGCTTGCCAATCTTTGCAGATAACATTGAAGCAACCTTACGCGCGATGGTGTTTGCGGTCATTGCTTGACCGAGGGCGATGCTCTGTCCATAGATAGAATGGAAGTATGGCATCGGGTTGAAGTTCTTAGCGCAGTTGCCTGGATATACGACCAGTGTACGGCCGACGATCTTTGAGTTGTCGTCGTCCTCGTTGTTCTCGCTCCATGGTGCGAGCTGGGCATCACCGTCAAGTTCGCCCCATGTCAGCTGATTGCGGACACCCGGGACTATAGTGATGTAATCTGCAGTACCAGACTCGCGCATCGTCAAGATAGGCATCTGGATAAGTTCCTGCTGAAACTGCTGACAACTCTCTTCGAGAATCTCAGGAGTTACCTTCTGCTTCATCTCATCAGGTGTCATTGTGGAAATTTTAGCCATTTCAAATAATAAATTCTATGCTGTTAAATACTTAGAGAAGGTCCTTAATGTCATCGTAGAGATCTTTGGCGGTCCTTGGCGTGTCACCGTCTTCTACTTTGGCATGCGACTTAGAGGTGTCGCCCTGCTCATTTTTATAAGCGTCGAACTCTGCCTGAAGGGCGGTCAGATTGTCCTCGGCTGTTTTTTTGTCTTTCTCTGCCTGCGCCTTGGCGTCGTTGGCAGCTGTGAGCGCATTCTTGGCATCGTCACGTTCCTTAGTAAGGCTGGCGATGGATGTGTCTTTTGCCTTCAGTCCGTCCTCCACCTTCTGAAGCTGTGCATCGGTAAGTGTCACCTTACCGTCATCTGCAGCCTCCAGGTCTGTGACACCCAAGATGGCGCACATACAATTCATTACGATTTTCTTCATTGTCTGAGTTTTTGTCTGATTGTTATTATCTTCGATTGGAGCGATGTTGTTCACGAGTCCCACGATGCCACCGAGGTCACGGCGGAATCGTTTCCAAAATCCCTCATTGCTGTCTTTGGAGACAGGAATGTTGGGAAGGGCGAAGTGCTCGGTGAAACCAGCCTTTGCAGCAGCGCGGTTTCTGACGTTCTTGGCAGCCGCTTTTGACTGCTCATCGTCAAAAACAGAATCTACGATGCCAAAGTCCTTGGCTTCGTCGGCAAGCATCCATTTCTCCTCATCCATCTTCTTCATGTTTTCCTCGATGGATTTATGGTTCCGATAGGAGTAGAGCGAAGCGATGGCCTTGTCATATGTGTCGAGTTCGTCCCGTTTTGACTGGAACTTGCTCACGAGCTTATCGATGACCTGCTTGTTGGCCGAGCCATAGAAGCCGATGTCAAGGCTGCTGTTGTGGATGAGCATCAAAGAGCCTGTAGCGATGTTGACGGTCTTGGCCTTCATGCAAAGGAGAGTGGCGGCACTGGCCGTCATACCCACGATGTACATGTTGCACTGGCCATGAGCCGCTATCAACTCACCGATGGTCATTCCTTGATCTAGGAGACCGCCCGGAGAACTGACGAGGATGTTGACTTCCTTGTCCTTGTGGCTGTCGAGGAAATCCTTCACCATGTCGGCAGTAGTGCCTCTCTCACCGGTCCACCAGTCATACTCCTCACCGATGACACCGGTTATATAGTAATCGTATTTCATAAACAGATTGCCTCTATTTGTTGTTTTCCACAAAGTTACAAGCGAGGTGTAATTACAGAAAATACGACTTACCCAATTATTTCCATCAAGCCATGTCGCGATTTCCACGTTACAGTGACACTCATCAGTGTGGTGCCTGTTGGCTTATCGGGATATGGGTTGCTCTCCTTGATGACTGGGAAGGGGCGCTCGCCGGTGCCTACCAGATACTTCTTCCCATCGATGGCCGTCATCCGGAAGGCCTTGCGCCGCCATGCCTGTGGTGCCTTAGTCTTTACCTTATAAGTAATGGTGGTCGTCCATATGAGCTCGTTGTTTTCGTAGCTGCTCTCATCAGACACCTGTATGTTCCCGACAGTGTTAATTTCTTCGAAATTAACATTCGCGGTCAGAAAACATTTCTGCTCTGAAAAAATGCCGGCATTGAAGAGCTCGATACAGTCACACTCCTCAATTTTAATCAAATTCTGGATCATAGACTTATTACTTGTAAATTATACAATTTATCGATTCTTTTCTTATCTCTGCCTATCACGGGGTATCACGCGCTATCTCTGCCTAACAAAAATAAGGTATTTTTGTGGATGGCAAATCGCTTTTTATTTAACGTTTATTCACCCGCTTTCTGCAGTTCATGCCGATATCCTCATGTTTATAGCCTCTACTGATGTTCACCCCGCATTTTCGGTACGCATCTTTTATGCGCGTGTATTTTTGTATGATGTTGTGCTCTTGTTCGTAGCTGATTCCGTTTGTAGCCATCCAGTCACGAATGATGAGCGTGAGCGGTATGGCCCGAAACTGGATAGCGGACAGATCCTCGAACATCTGTTTGGTGAATATGTCGTTGATGGCTTCGGCAATGGCCTTTTTGCCTGGTGCCGTCAAATAGTTGTAATAATATGGATCCTTGCTTTGCGAATCCGGAATGCATATGGCAAGCTCTCCTTCCTTTTTTGTCTCTACCTCTGCCCCCTCCGGACGCTTCTTCGTGAAGTAGCGGATGACGCTGTTGATATTCGATTGATTCGGAAAGGTGCATGGTTCACCGAAATGGTGTCTGCACCATTGACGTTCGTATTCCGGTAGCTTGATGTAGATCTGTATATTGCTCATGACTTTTAGTTTTTAATGGCAAATTTAGGGAAAATTCCGCATATATTCGGTATTTCTTCTGTTTTTATGTAGACTATTGAGAGTTATTATCGGTATGGAATAATTTTAATTGTCTGATTATCATAGCGTTATCTGCTTTTTGCCGAAAAACGCGTTTTTAGGCATGAACGTGTTTTCTGGTCAGACACATCAGACACAAATTTCCACAAAGTTGTAACTCTCTGATTATCAACTATCTTTTGCCAAATTTCTTGTGTCTGAATTGTGTCTAATGTGTCTGATTTGTGTCTGAATCGTGTCTAAAGAGTGGTTTTGTGTCAGTTTGTGTCTGAATGTGTCTGAATGTGTCTGACACAAAAATAGGGGTGTGCAATATTTTTTATTTCGTATCTTATTGATTATTAGATATATATTATTTTGTGTCTGAATGTGTCTGACGTGTCTGCGCAAAAATGGTATACGCGCGAAAAAGCCGTTTTTGACTCTAATTTACGAAAAAGGGTGCCGCACCTCACGGTGCAGCACCCTCATGCGTCAGCTTTTCAAACATTTATCTGGTTAATCTACCCCTTTAAAAAGGAGTGTCGTCGTCATCGACGCCTTCAGTTGTAGTTTCAAGGTTGAGACCGAATTTATCTTTCAGCGTATCGTAGTAGAAGCAGAACGGATGGTCTGTCTGCTCGATGTCTATCCACTTCCCCGCTGCTATTTCTTTTTTCTTGGTCACTCCGTCCGTGATGATCTTGAAACGCTCAGCCCCATACTTACTGCCAAGGAAGCCCGGCGATGTCTGCAGATAGAACCTGATGCTTCGCTCGTTCATGGCCTTGGAGTCAGTCAGCTTTGCGGCCCGCTTGTATTGCAGTATGATCTTCTTAGGTCTGATCATCAAGATGGCCGTTGTCGTCGGGAACTTGCGGTCTTTGATAAGATTGGTAGACAAAGAGTCTATGTATTTGATCTTGTAGTCACTGCCCTCGTAGATATATCCAATCTCCTTCATATATTGGAAGACATCCCAGAACGTGCCCATCTCATTTGAAGCTGCGCACTCCTTGTTCTGTCTTACTATGCCGTCGATGGTGATGGTCTTCATCTCATTGTACGACCATGGCATATTGAGTTTCTCACCGAGGACTTTATATGTGGCCAGCAGCACCGACCAGTCGCGCCATATACGGTCTTCCACCTCATTGCTTTGTAGTCCGGCTGCAATATCACTGCTTACCTCGTTGTATGTCTGATAGAACTCATTCTCGAATTCTGTTCTGTGGGATAGAATCTCGTTGGTCAGATGGCTCACGCCCATCTTCCGGATGACAGCGAGCTCGTTGAACCTCTGCTTGGCTTCCCGGTCGTGTACTGTCGTGTCGAAGGTCAGATAGATGGTACGGCTGAAAAGCGCGATGTCCACTGTCGGCATCTCCTGCCCTGAGAGGATCACGGCTGAGTCTACTGACGTTATCTCCCTCTTCTTATCGAGATCCATATTCATACGGCTACGGCCAGTACCATCGTAGAGCCCCTTGAGAAACTCTATCTTCACCGGGTCGATGTTGTTTTTGTACTCATCAATATGGACCAAGGCATCAGAACATTGGGCAATGGCATCGGCCAATGCAGCAATGGTGGCATTCTGAATGTTGAGCGGCGTATTGTTTTTGATGAAGAAGGACATCAGCGTGTGTCCGAGCTCAGACTTTCCGCTACCCTTAGGACCAAAGAGATTGAGGATAGGGAAGTTTTTGGTGTAGCTCACGATGATATCACGGAACAGCGTCGCAAAGAGGAACATCAGGCCAACTTTAGCATTGTCGCCAAATACCGTGGCCATCATCCTCGAATAGTCAGGCAGAGAAATGCTCGAGTGGTTGTCATCGAAGATGAAGAGCCGCTCGAACTTGAACATATCCTTGCGCTCTGTGTATATTTTCGACATGGCTGGTAGATAGTAGTTGTCTGTGCCTTTGATGTTGCCATTATCGTCATAGCGGTCGATACGGCAGATGCCATAGTCGTCGACTTTCATAAACTTTCCGTCCTTGAAGATACCATTACCCCAGACAAAGAATCCGGACTGGTTCCATCCCAGCTGCTTGATCTCTGTTGCCGTCTCGGTATTGTCATAGAGATAGTCGCCGAGTGCCGAGAGTTCCACAGGGCCGGCCTTCCATCGAAAGTTTCCCATTGATCCGACCCGTTCCCGAAAGTTCTGCAGAGAGTTCATCTCTGCCTCTTTCATCTCCACCAAGGCTTCCTCGTGGTTGACGTTGACAAGTTTGTAGATACGTTTCGAGTTATATGGGTCCTTGATGTGGAAGAGAGGCTTCATGGTGAAGTTGCTCCACTGGTCACCCTTGGACGAATAGCAGCAGTTGTGCTCCTCATAGAATCCATAGTTTTTTAGCAGGTCGATGTCGCCACGCTTACTGATGGCTTCTGCCTTCCTGCGCTCTCTGTCCTTGATGGCCTGTTTCTGCGCCGATCTCCAGATATTCTTGCCCCCATACTTGTTGCCCAGCTTCTCGATGAGTGCATTCTGCGTGTACTCATCTTCTACCAGTATCACGAGTGAGCAGACATCTTTAATCTTCTCTGTCCGCTCTGTTGTATTGTCGTCCTTTTCCAATACCTTCTCCGCATACCACACTGGGAAATCTTCCTCCTCGATCTCCTTAAGTGCAGCCTTGGATGTGATGGCAGAGTCAGCATCTGCCTTTACGCCCTTGCTCTTCTGCTTGATCTCTTTCACGGTGACGCGGAACCCGTTCTCCATGGCCGTCCTGCCGTTTTTCATCACAGCGGCGAAACCTGGGCCTATAGGATTGAGCGGTGTCTGGTCAGAGTCGGGGATCCAGCAGATCGTTGCATTGGCCGTATGGCCAAAGAGCTGTTTGAGCTTGGCAAAATGTTCCTGCGTCCATGCCGTTCCTAGGGCTGCGATGGTGTTATCAATGCCGAGTGACTGTAGCTTCATTGCATCAGGAGCTCCCTCGACGCAATAGACCTTTCCCTCACGGAGTGCTACCGTTCGTGCGATATCGAGTCCGAAGATCTCTGCGCCTTTATGAAACATGAAGGAGTCCTTGTTATTAAGGTACTTCATCATGCCAGGCTCTTCTACCATGGTCCGAGCGGTGAATGCTATCACACGTCCCCAACGGTCTGTCACCGGTATCATGATGCGTTCACGGAAGAAGTCGATATAGTTGCCGCGCTTCGACATCTGTATCAGACCGGCTTCTTCCATCAGTCTCAGATCATAACCCTTTGCCTTGGCAAACTGTACGAGAGTGTCCCATGAGTCCGGAGCATAACCAATCTCTTTAATCTCTGTGAAATCACGGTCTTCATCTTCTCGCTTGACGATTTTCTTGAGTTTGCCGTGTCCTTCTGTTGTCTCGACACGGCTGTTCCATCGTTTGTTGACATACGCCAGTGCTGCTTTAGCCTTGGGAGTATTTGCCTTTATCTGTTCTCGATAGAATTTGGCGACGGCATCATAGATGATGTACATCGCTTCCTTCTTTTTGTGCTCCTTAATCTGCTCATCTGTATATTGTGCCTTATCTTCCTCGACCTCGATATCATACTTCTTGGCCAGAAACCTGATGGCCTCTGGGAATGTCATGCCTTCCTCCTGCATGATGAAGTTCACGGGCGTACCTCCCTTGCCACAGACAAAGCAATGACAAATATTCTTCGTCGGGGAAATGATAAAGCTAGGATTGTGGTCGGAGTGGAAAGGACACAATCCCTTATAGTTCACTCCGGATTTATTCAGCGGATGGACATATTCCGAGACAACATCAACGATGTTGGCCCGGTTGAGAACTTGTTCTATGGTTCTGTTGCTGATCATGATAAATGTTTGAGTTTGCACGGCAAAATTAGCTGACTATGGCCGCGCTCCAAAATACTATTATTGCCCTCTCCAAAGAAGATCTTGACGCATTTTGATTGCTGTTACCTTCTTGGATTCTTTGCATAGAAAACGATTATCTTTTGCATATAGTTTGATTTCCATGCTCCACCCAAATCTTCTTATATAGGCTTTTTTTAACTTTCTGTATGTCATATCAATTCAATCTTGGTATTTTTCTATCATATCTGTCAACCATGCACGTACACGTTCGTAATGGTAGGATCTGCAGCGGAACCGATGGCCATGGTAGCTGAATTCACCGACGTAACGTTTTGTACGTCCACGAATGGCACCAACTCCCTTGCGCAGCACGGTTCCGCCAATGCCCGACGTATAGTGCTTACCTTTGTTATGATATTCTTCATAGATACATCCCTTTCTCTTCATCTCTTACCCCTTTTTATAGTCGAGACTCACAACACGCTTCATGGCTATACCGTTGGCGGTCAGGATTTGTCTCTCCGTTCCATACACTCTGACATGTACGCCTTCCTCTTTCATCCAACACTGATTATCAAGTTTCCATGCCTGTCCTTCGCCGTCGAAGACGACGATATCACCATATACTCTCTCGCTGTATTCAGCTACGTTATCGGCACAAACAAATAGTCTCACATCTCTGCCTCGTTCTAATTTCACTTCAAGTTTCTTAAGCTGAAGTGAATCAATGTACGGTTCAATTTCTGCAATCTTCATTTTTTTAGTTTAGTTATAGAATTAGTAATGTCTTTCAGATATATCCATCCCACAATACCTTGCTTCGATGCAAAATCTGTCCAGTCTCCATCGATAGGGAAATAATAGCTGCTTATATACCATCCATATTCATCATATATAAGCAGTTCTTTTTTCTGCTCTGGCTCCTCTTGTGGATCGTGAAAGTATTTGTCTAATGTATCGGTCATAACATTGCGGCAGCTATCTTCATCAGGTCTTTGGACGAGCACAATTTTAGTTTGTGAGTAACATTTTGAATTGCATTCTTGATACTCGATTGGCTTGTACCCATCTCCTGCTCGATATCCTTGTAGGTCTGACCCTCTGCCTGCATCTTCAGTATCTTCTGCTCACGTTTGGTCATCCCGTAGAGTTGAGGATGGCAGACAATATCACAGAATGGACATTCCTTGCGAATGGGGCAGCTAATATCCTCGAGATGCAATACTCCATTATCGACATCGTACTTTAGAGCATCCAGTTTTCCCATATTGCATGAGATGAAACGGCAGACGCATTTAAACTTGAAGTAACCAGGATTGTACTCACTGCCCTTGTAATTCAGACAGAGGGCCTTCCACGCTCCAGGATACTGCTTCTTGATGAGCTCCGCCATCATGTCGATGAATTCTCTGTCCTCTACTTTAAGAACTGAGATTTCTTCACCCTCCATCACCGCAACTCTTCCATCTGGGAGAGAGGTGAACTCAATCTTCTTTCCAGTCGCTTTCATAGGCTTAAGTTTTAACTGTTGATTATATCATCCACGAACTTTAGCTCGTAGCCTTTCCAGGTTCCCCTATAGATCTTACGTCTGACATTTGGCGTAGACATTTCTAATGCTTCTGCTATCCTCGTTACGAATTTGTCTTTTTCTCCGAAAGGCAAACTCTTATAGTAAGAAGAAATTCCATCAGCATTAATTTTTCTACGTTTATTCATCTTCTTTTCCAATATTAATTATTAAATTTGTGAGCAAAGTTAGTAAAATATGCAGTATGTTCCAAATATATGCGGTACTTATTTCCGCTTTGGTGCGTACTTTAACTCATTTTAAGGAATACACTATGTATAAAGGTTCACGCTTACGGGAATTAACCCAGAATGAGAGAGGCCTTGGCGCCAAACTCTCAAGAGAAATGTTCTCTAAGAACAAAGGTATTGAACGTTATTATAAAGACGGTGTCAACCTTACCATCGACAAACTCGAGAAGATTGCCATCGGTACAGGGAAATCAGTAGAGTATTTCCTTGATTACCAACGTCCTTCTCAGACGACTTCCAGCATCAATCCACACGTCTATGGGGACAATAATATTGTGAATTCCCCTAACGCAAATGATGCGTTACAAAAGATTGAGCATTTGAATAAAGTAATCAAGCTCCAAGAAGAAATCATTCAGTCTGATAAAGAGCTAATAGCCTCTAAAGATGTGATCATTTCTACGCTAAAAGAGCGGATTAATGACCATATCAAGCTCATGAAAGAGATGCATTCGGACAAATAAGGGACACTAATTATGCGGAATATTCTTCACTTATGTGTCGTAATCCGCATATTTTCAGACTAATACCTCATTTATTCAACTTTTTATTCTCGGACAGATGTGGGACAGTAGATCATCCGCTTTACACTCTCTGTAAATCATAACTTATTGATTCTCAGAGCTATGTATCCATTTTTGAAAATCCTGCCTCCGCAACTATAACGTCCGAAGTC